>Ga0181558_10000086_pt1 | contig 73729 bp, 70 predicted proteins | sample 011ome_22_FD_133754 | JGI IMG/M metagenome (GOLD analysis project Ga0181558, IMG submission 133754) | Coastal salt marsh microbial communities from the Groves Creek Marsh, Skidaway Island, Georgia - 011507BT metaG (megahit assembly) | ecosystem: Environmental > Aquatic > Marine > Intertidal... | reverse complement strand
ATACATCAAATGTTGTTTGGATTTATCTCTCCAACCTGATTGGTTCTTATACTTCACAAAGAATATCTTCAAATCACTTTGGTTGGGATAATCAACGAAGTATATCTTCTTATCGGATTGGTTAGGGTAATAAAACAACTCATTTATCAATACCTAATTGATTGAGTACATCTTCAGATATCTTGTTTGATATCAACATTTGACCTTCATCTGAAAATGAGATGAGATGTTTGTCGAATAATGAATCAACGTTAGGAGAAAGTAAAATACCATTTTCTACATCTAATCTTTCAAGATTATCAGATTCTTTCCATGATTTGATATGGGAAGAAATACGAAACCTAACCGAACTGAAGGATAAGAAGAAGGTACTCAGTGAGTACATCCACGAAATCATCGTGAAAGATTATGATGATTCAACAAAGGAACATCACAATGAAATTCACTTCAGAATTCCTATCATAAATGACAAAATTCACATTGATAGGAACAAAGATGGTAGTATTTCGAGGGATAAGAAGGGTCTTCGGAAATATAAGGTATTAGAGGGAGAGGGGAATTTGAACAACCCTCTCACCCACCAGAAATTATTCGACCGTTACCGACTTAGCTAAATTTCTGGGTTGATCTACATTACATTCGCGCATAACAGCAATGTGATAAGAAATCAACTGAAACGGAATCGTTGCCAAAATAGGCACTACAAATTCATCAGACGTTGGTATCTCAATTACATGATCAGCAATATCAAGAACAGCTGTATCCCCCTTGGTAACAATCGCAATCAATTTACCTTTACGTGCTTTTACCTCTTGAATATTGCTCACTACTTTTTCATAGTTATGACCTTGAGTAGCTATTACAAAAACAGGCATATTTTCATCAATCAGGGCGATAGGTCCATGTTTCATTTCAGCGGCGGGATAACCCTCTGCGTGGATATAACTGATCTCCTTTAACTTGAGCGCGCCTTCTAATGCAATTGGGAATGAACTTCCTCTGCCCAAGTATAAAGCGTTTTGAGCATCTTTATATTCTGCTGCTACACTTTTAATATAATCGTCACTTTCTAAGAGTTTTTCAATCTTTCCTGGCAATGCTTCTAGTTCATTCAGGTATACTTGAAATTTCTTATCTGTAATCGTTCGACGTCTTTTTCCAATAGCCAAAGCCATTAATGCCAGTAACGTCAATTGAGTTGTAAATGCTTTTGTTGAAGCGACACCAATTTCAGGTCCTGCATGGGTATATGAACCAGCGTCGGTAACACGGGAAATTGTTGATCCGACAACGTTAACTATGCCCAACAAAGTTGCTCCTTGTTCGCGCGCCATTTTAAGCGCTGCTAAGGTATCAGCAGTTTCACCAGATTGAGAAATAGCAATAACTACGTCATCTTTTCGAATGATCGGATTACGATAACGGAACTCGCTAGCATATTCAACCTCTACCGGAATTCGTGCTAGATCTTCAAAATAGTACTCCCCCACTAAAGCCGCATGCCAAGATGTTCCGCAAGCAATAATAATGATGCGGTTTGCATTAGCTATTTGCTCTTCATAGTCTTTAATTCCTCCCAGAGAAACCCAGCCTTCTTTTGAATTCAAACGACCTCTAAAGCTATCGTGAATAGCCCGTGGCTGTTCATAGATTTCTTTAAGCATGAAATGCTCATACCCTCCTTTTTCCAACTCTTCTAATTGCATTTCCAACTCTTGTACATAAGGAGAAACTTCTTTATTTCTCAAACTAATAATGCGCATACCGCTTTTACGGTGAATTATAGCAATCTGCTCATCTTCGAGATAAACAACGTTCTTTGTATACTCTACAATTGGTGTGGCATCTGAAGCTAAATAATACTCATCCTCCCCTATACCGATCACTAAGGGGCTACTCTTCTTAGCCGCTATAATCTTATCTGGCTCGTCAGTAGAAAGAACCACGATTGCATATGCACCATGAACCTCGTTGAGCGCAATTCGAACGGCCTCTTCAAGCGCTACTCCACTTTTCTCTTTTATATCCTCTATGAGGTGTACTAAAACCTCCGTATCCGTCTCACTTTTAAAAACGTGGCCACGTTTAATCAATTCTTTTTTGAGGACATCATAATTCTCGATAATACCATTATGAACTAGCGTAATAGAGCCGTCACCAGAACTATGTGGATGTGCATTGACATCATTCGGTAAACCATGAGTCGCCCATCTTGTATGACCAATTCCAACCGTACCTTCTGTAGAAGCATCTCCAATAAACTCAGTCAAATCCAAGACCTTACCTTGTCTTTTATAGATTTTAATTGCATTATCTTCTTGTAATAAAGCAATTCCCGCACTATCATATCCGCGGTACTCGAGCCTACTTAAGCCTTTTATTAAAATGGGATAAGCTCTTTTATCCCCAATGTATCCAACTATTCCACACATATTTCTTAGTATTCTGTGTAAGTAATTTCTAGTCTTGGTCTATCTTTTAGTGCTTCATTATTCACACCATTAAAGATGATCCTTTCAATTGTTGAAGCAAAAAATGCAGGTGGATAGATTCGGTAACCTTCACCTTCCACTTCACCATTTAATATTGCCTGAATTTCACGTGTCATTGTGAATCGAAACTCTTTATTCGTTGCGTCATAAATTACCGCGTTACTGCTAACCGAGTTTCCAAACCCATAATCTTCTGTAAAAGTAGAAAGCTTGACATCTACTTTTCGTGCAAAAAACAAGTTTACTGGAGGATTAAAAGGATCTGATTCAAAGTCTTGAATAGGAAGTACCAGTTCTGCCTTATTAATGATTCTTGGTGTAAACTCACCTGCATCATCTTGGTAAAACTGATCGATATAAGGTATCTCTATAACACCACGCAATGATCCACCTTGCACATAAAAATCTCCTGTTCCATCCTCAGCTTCAATTGCTGCTTCAACCACCGTTCCAGTTCTGTCATAAGAAATTTTATTGTAGCGTGCACAAGTGCTATTGATGTCAAAGTCAAATTCTTCTGGTAATCCAGAAGCACCTTTATAATAAAGGGTCATTTTCGACAATAAGTTTTCAAGCGCAAGATAAACAACCCCTCCTTGTCCTGAAGCTATTCCAAATTGAGGCGCTCCCTCGTCAACCGCAACGCGAACATATAAACCTTTAAAAGTCGTTGTAGAGAATGTTTCTCCCATTAACCCTGATTTTGAATCAGCCACGAGTTCTTCTCCAAGTATTGGATTTAATCGAATTCGAATCTGAGGGTCCAAGGTATCATTTCCAACCACTACACTTTTTACAAAATCCGGAGTAACCACCATGGGTTCTGTTTCAACCAGATTCGCGCTGATTATTGTCGGCTCTTCGAACGTATAATAATCTTGGCCCTCTCTTTCAAGTGCATCATCAATCTCGAATACCTCTACGGTTAAATCTTCGAGATTAGCATAATAATTAATAGAAGTAAAACGAAGGGCTAATACGACAGAATCTACTGTCAAATCTACTAATTCCGGAAAATCTTGGGTGTATGCCTCGGGTACAATTTGAGTTACAAATCCACAATTAACACCTCCATAAACCGGGTCATTATAAGCCCCCAGCATGGTAACACTTGTTTCATCGCTTTCCATGCTATCGTATAACTCGGTATACGTGCGAATTGTAAATGTGTCCGTTGTTAGCACATTGAGGTTGCCCTCGTCTAAATTGCTGCCAATATTAGTTTCCTCTTTTTTGCAACCAATGATTGTCAGCATTAGAGCAAAAAAAGTGGCGGAAAGTGTTAACACTTTCCGCCTTGCATATGTATTTGAATGGTTATTCATCTTTATCTATTCCTTTCCAGTCGGTTGAATTGAAACAAATAACCTTGCTTTGTCTCTTGAATCATCAAACTGTGATTTCTTCAAAAATTTGATCGTAAAACTCGTTTACCGGTTTAACGCACGATTCTTCAGAATAGTATTCCAAGAAAGGTACATCTGAAGATTGAATAGCATCTGTAATAGCTCCATCAATCGACTCACTCCCTTGAACAACTCCGTCAGAAACTTCGATCGCCTTCTTCGTCAACGTAACAAAATCAACTGATTTTAAGTCCTCAATGTCTGCGTCTTCGAAGCCGTCAAATTTAAGCTTTTCAATGAATTTAGGGTCCCAATTTTTGTTAAAACCATTGTCATATACCGAATAGACCACCTTTGCATCTGCAAAATGAGGATCATCTTTATACAATTTCTTGATGTAAAGTGGTGTCAATGCTGACATCCAACCATGACAATGAATAATGTCTGGTTTCCAGCCCAATTTTTTCACCGTTTCTAAAACCCCGCGACCAAAGAACATAGCCCTTTCGTCATTGTCTTCAAAATACTCCCCATCTCCGTCAACAACAGTTGCTTTTCTTGTGAAAAAATCCTCGTTATGAATGAAATATACTTGTATCTTAGCTTGTGGTACAGACGCCACTTTAATGATCAATGGATGATCAACATCATTGATAATCAGATTCATACCTGACAAACGAATCACTTCATGTAATTGATGTCTCCGTTCATTAATACAGCCGTATCGTGGCATAAACGCGCGGATCTCTTTCCCTGCTTCTTGAATGCCTTGAGGCAACTTCCTAGCCGCTGACGCAACATCTGATTTTGGTAAAAAAGGTGAAATCTCTTGAGAAATGTAAAGTACTCTTTTCTTCTCCATATAATTTGTAAGCTATTAATAGAAAGCAAAAATACGAAAAAAAAGGGAGATATTCAATTGTAAAGGTTAGATTTGCAGGCTTTCCCGGAATTTGGAGATGATAATTGCTAAAAATCAAAAAGCTGTAGATACGGCACTAGCCAAGATTCGTCAACAGGACGAAAAAGCCAAAATTGGTTTGGTTATGACCATGGGGGCGTTGCATGGAGGACATATGACCTTGATTGCCGAAGCAAAAAAGAAATGTACCCATGTCATCTGTAGCATTTTTGTAAACCCCGCTCAATTTAATAACCCTAATGATCTCGCCACTTATCCGCGAACATTAGAATCAGATCTTAACTTGCTCGAGGACCATAATTGCGATCTCGTCTATGCTCCGGATGTTGACACCGTTTACCCAAAAGGCGAACAACCTTATCACATTGATCTGGAAGGATTAGATGAAGGCATGGAAGGGACATTCAGACCTGGGCACTTTAAAGGGGTTTGTATGGTTGTTGAACGGTTTTTTGAAATGACGAAACCAGACTATGCTTATTTTGGTAAAAAGGACTACCAACAGTTAGCTATCGTTCGAAAATTGACTGCAATTCGTCAATTACCTATTGAAATTATTGGTGTCTCGATTGCTCGTGCTGAAAATGGCTTAGCCATGAGTTCGCGCAATCAATTACTCACGGATGCCGAAAAAGAAGAAGCTAGACTTATTTCGTATGCGCTCAGGCAAGGCCTTGATTTTGCGATTCATAATCGCTCGGCTGAACAGATTCAGGAACACATTCTTTCCCATTTTGAGGAAACACAATTTGAAGTTGAATATGTTGCAATTGTTCATAATGACACCTTAAAACCTGTCGATCATGTCGATGATAATACGACCGTTTGTATCGTTGTTTATTGCAGAACTGTTCGTTTACTCGACAATATGCAATTTGCAGATACATTAAGGCCATAAAGCAGTCATTGAAATCAAACGGTTTAATTTTCTACTTCTTACTTTGTAAAACTTTAAAATCTCGTAATCAATAAGGGGAATTTGACTATTTTTGCCATCTATTTATTTACTAAACGTAGAAAACCATGTCATATTTATTTACATCTGAATCAGTTTCGGAAGGACACCCGGACAAGGTCGCTGATCAAATTTCTGACGCAATAATTGACAACTTTTTAGCTTTTGACCCAGAATCGAAAGTAGCTTGTGAAACACTCGTAACTACTGGACAAGTCGTTTTAGCAGGAGAAGTAAACACCTCGACTTATCTTGATGTACAAAAAATTGCGCGAGATGTAATCAATAAAATTGGTTATACGAAAAGTGAATACATGTTTGACGGAAATTCTTGTGGTGTATTATCTGCTATTCACGAACAGTCGCCTGATATTAATCAAGGAGTTGATCGAGCGAAAAAAGAAGAGCAAGGAGCTGGAGATCAAGGAATGATGTTTGGATATGCAACTGACGAGACTGAGAATTACATGCCGCTTGCATTAGAACTTTCGCATAGATTGTTGAAAGAATTAGCGGCATTAAGAAGAGAAAATAAAGATATCACTTATTTACGTCCGGATGCAAAATCACAAGTGACTATTGAGTATTCGGATGATAATATTCCGCTAAGAATTGATGCTATTGTAGTCTCTACACAACATGATGATTTTATAAATACTGGAAATAAAATTGCTGATGACGAGAAAATGTTAGCTAAAATTAATAACGACATTAAAGAAATTTTAATCCCACGCGTAATTGCAAAATTACCTGCTAATATTCAAGCTTTATTCACTGAAGGCATCACATATCACATTAACCCAACAGGGACATTTGTAATTGGAGGTCCTCATGGAGATACTGGTTTGACAGGAAGAAAAATCATTGTAGATACGTATGGCGGTAAAGGAGCACACGGTGGTGGTGCTTTCTCTGGAAAAGACCCCTCTAAAGTAGATCGATCTGGCGCTTATGCAACGCGACACATTGCCAAAAACTTAGTTGCTTCTGGTTTATGTAAGGAGGTATTAGTTCAAGTCTCATATGCAATTGGTGTAGCTGAACCAACGAGTATTAACGTTGAGACCTACGGCACTTCAAAAGTTGATCTAACAGACGGGGAGATCTCCAAAAAAGTTGAGGAGATATTTGACATGAGACCTTATTTTATCGAGCAGCGTTTAAAACTAAGAACTCCAATTTATTCTGAAACCGCTGCTTATGGTCACATGGGTAGAAAATCAGAAGTGAAAACAGTCACTTTTACAGCTCCTGATGGTAAGACCATGTCCCAAGAAGTTGAGACTTTTACCTGGGAAAAATTAGATTATGTCGACCAAGTGAAAAAGGCTTTCGGGCTATAATTTCAAAACATAATATTGAATTGCCCGACATCTTTGACCTTTCATTGGGTGAAGCGTCGGGCATTTTTTTTTACACGATAATGGGTTTTCTAGCCTGGGGCTTAATCGGTTTGTTTAGCGGTGCTTTTTTGGCAGGAACACTAGTTCCTTTCCCATCTGAAGCACTCGTGATTGGAGCCTTTGAAATGGAGCTTGGCTTTTGGCCTGTTCTCTTTATCGCGACCGCAGGAAATGTTCCTGGCGGAATAACTAATTATTGGATCGGCTATAAAAGCAATTCAAAAAGTCTGAAAAACCGTTTCAAACTTGATGATGTAAAAATCAATAAATGGCAAGATCGTTTTGGTAAATGGGGTTATTGGTTAGGACTCTTATCATGGATTCCTTTTCTTGGTGATCCAATGATTGCCGTACTGGGTTTTTTCAAAGTGCCATTCATTTCGCTTACAATCATGATGACAATTGGTAAATTTGGTCGCTATGCCATTTTATTATGGATCTATATGCAGGGAATGAGTTGAGTGACCAAAGCATATCATTTGACCAATTTTGAATGATCTTTTTGAACAAAAGCAATTTTAAACTGTCATTGAAGTACAATAGATAAAAAGAAAAAATGTCTGAATCGAAACTATATAGCTTCAAAGCAAATACATTAAAGGGAGAAACTGTTTCTCTTGATCAATTTAAAGGTAAAACCCTCATGATTGTTAACACCGCGAGTAAATGCGGCTTAACGCCTCAATACGAGGGCTTAGAGAAATTATATCAAAACTATAAAGACAAAGATTTTCTTGTCCTTGGGTTTCCTTGCAACCAATTTGGTCATCAAGAACCGGGAAGCGCAGATGAGATCGAATCTTTTTGTGAAGTTAATTATGGCGTGAGTTTTCCAATGTTCGAAAAGGTTGATGTCAATGGTAAAGATGCTCATCCACTATTTAAATACTTGAAACGCGAACTAGGTGGTTTTCTCGGAAGCAAGATAAAGTGGAACTTTACAAAGTTTGTTATTGATCAAAATGGTAACCCAATCAAACGATACGCGCCAACAACGAAACCAGAAAGTATCGAAGGTGATATCCGTAAATTGGTTGAAAAATAGATTCGGCTAATGTAAACCGAGCAGTGTCATGGTCTCATTAGAGGCTTGTTGCTCAGCCTCTTTTTTAGAGTTTCCTTTACCCATACCCCATTCCTTACCTTTTATTACAGCGACTGCTGTATACGTAAAGCTATTCTCCTTTACGGCCTCATCAGTGATATGAAATTCAATTTCAATTTTATTCTTTTGACCCCAAATCAATAAAGTACTTTTGAAATCCATTTCCTGAGAAAGAACATCTTTAAAATTGATGTATTTTTTGATGATATACTTTTCGAAAATATCGCGCGCCGTCTCATAATTAGAATCTAAATAAATAGCTCCAATTAGTGCCTCCAGCGCATTTCCCTCTATGGTAGAAATACGAATTGAACGGCCCCTTCGATATCGAATGTATTCAGCAAGCTTAATTTCACCACCAATATAAGCTAGCATTTTTCGATTTACAATTTTCGCTTTAACTCTTGTAAGGTACCCTTCATCTTCAGATGGAAAACGCTCATATAAGTATTCTGCAACAATTAAATCAATAACCGTGTCGCCTAGAAATTCGAGGCGTTCATTACTTTTGACGTGTTCACGTGTGTTGCTATAAGACTTGTGCGTTAGTGCATCAATAAAGAGTTGTAAATTCTTCGGACGATAATGAAAAACAGTCAATAAAAAGATGACCAGACGGTGTTCGTCTGCGGATCTTTTCCTTAAAAAAAGAAGTTTGATTTTCTCAAAAAAACTAACCTTCATATGATTTGAAAATCACAGATGTATTGTGACCTCCGAAACCAAAAGTATTACTTAAAGCGTAATTTACAGTTCGTTTTTCAGCTTTATTGAACGTGAAATTCAATTTGTTATCGATTTCAGGATCATCTGTGAAATGATTAATGGTCGGCGGTACGATATTGTTTTCAATTGCTTTAACGCATGCAATCGCCTCAATAGCTCCGGCCGCTCCCAACAGGTGTCCAGTCATTGATTTTGTTGACGAAATATTCAAATTATAAGCATCATCTCCAAACACCTCCTTTATTGCTTTTGTTTCAGCAATATCACCTAATGGTGTGGACGTTCCATGAACGTTGATGTAATCAATTTGATCAGTCGTAACGTTTGCTTCTTTTAATGCTTGCTTCATAACACTAATTGCGCCTAACCCTTCTGGATGCGGTGCAGTGATATGATAGGCATCAGCAGATAAACCACTACCTACGATTTCTGCGTAGATTTTAGCCCCTCTTGCTTTTGCGTGTTCAAGTTCTTCTAAAACTAAAGCCCCTGAACCTTCACCCAAAACAAATCCTTCCCGATCTACATCAAATGGTCTTGAAGCAGTTTCCGGAGAATCGTTGCGAGTTGATAATGCTTTTAACGCATTAAACCCTCCCATACCATGCTCGTTTACGCAAGCTTCAGAACCCCCCGACATAATAATGTCAGCTTTATCTAAACGGATGAGGTTAAATGCATCAATTAATGCGTTATTAGAAGAAGCACAAGCAGAAACAGTCACGTAGTTTGGTCCGCGAAAACCATACTTTATTGAAATATGTCCTGCAGCAATATCTGCGATCATTTTCGGAATAAAGAACGGATTGAAACGCGGTGTACCATCACCTGCGTAAAAGCCTTTTGCTTCTTCTTGAAAAGTGGTTAAACCACCAATGCCAGAACCCCAAATAACGCCAGCGCGGTCCAGGTCAATTTTTTCAAGATCCAGACCCGCATCGGCCATGGCTTCCGCTGAGGAAACCATGGCGTATTGCGTAAATGGGTCTAATCTTCTTGCTTCTCTGCGATCTATGTGATCTTGAATATCAAAATTCTTCAGCTCGCAGGCAAATTGGGTTTTAAATAACTCCGGATCAAATTTTGTGATTCTAGCAGCACCGCTCACCCCATTGATAAGGCCATTCCAGTACTCATCCATTGTGTTTCCAATAGGCGTCAAGGCGCCAAGGCCGGTGATCACTACTCGCTTTAATTCCATCCTAAAAAGTTACGTTTAAAACTCAATCGCTAAATAGAAAAATTATTTTGCGTTTCCTTCGATATAAGAAATTGCATCTCCAACTGTTTGGATTTTCTCAGCTTGATCATCAGGAATTGCGATGTTGAATTCTTTTTCAAATTCCATAATCAATTCAACAGTGTCCAAAGAGTCAGCTCCTAAATCATTGGTGAAACTTGCTTCAGCAGTTACTTCATCTTCTGCTACTCCTAATTTGTCTACGATAATAGACATTACTTTTGATTTTACATCAGACATATTAATCTGTTTTAAATGGTTCGTTCAGTGTGCAAAGAAAGTATTAAAAAGGCAGAAAATCAAAATTTACGAATAATAAATTGCGATTTCCTCCAGTGATTTCCTCTCTAGGTCAGGAACCGTGCAGGTTTCACTGGCATATCCAACTGGTAAAAGTAGGTATGGGCGTTCGTTTTCTGGTCGCTCTAATAATTTAGCTATGAAGTTCATAGGAGATGGTGTATGTGTAAGGGTTACTAAACCTGCATTGTGAATCGCCGCAATGAGCATTCCACTTGCTATTCCAACCGATTCATTCACATAATAATTATTGGTCTTTTTCCCTTCTTCATCAAAGTCAAAGGATTTCTTCATCACTACAATAATCCATGGAGCAATATCAATAAACTCTTTAATAGCGTCTGTTCCAATAAGTGCTAAATCATTTAACCAACGTTCGCTCATCCGCCCATTGTAGTTCCTTTCCTCTTCCTCCTCTGCCAAGGTACGAAGCTTTTTCTTCAAATCTTTATTACTAATGACACAAAATGTCCAAGGTTGCTTATTTGCCCCAGAAGGTGCTGTAGAGGCGGTACGTATAACTTGATCTATTATCTCTTTTGGAACATCTTTCTCAGAAAATTCTCTTACAGATCTCCTTTTATTCATCAATTCGTAAAATGCATCTACTCGATTCAGCATTTCCGACTCTTCATATTGTATGGGACTATATGGGATGTGTTTTTTATGATCCATTCAGGTTGGTTTTTGCATAAATTTAGATATTTTTTTTCGGGTCTAACCCAATCATTCTACCTTTGTCCGTAAATCAAGGTTAATCCTTTACCTACTATCAAAACAGATAAGCATATGAAGAATATAGCCATTTTTGCTTCCGGAGGAGGAAGCAATGCTGAGGAAATTATCCGCCATTTCGAAACCTCTGAAAAAGGTCAAATTGCGCTTGTGGTTTCAAATAAAGTGGATGCTTATGTCATTGAAAGAGCAAAAAAACATTCAATCCCCCACCTGGTGCACTCAACTGAGGACACCATAAATGGGCAATTGGAAAAGTTGATGAAAGAACATAAAATTGATTGGATCGTTCTGGCCGGATATTTAAAGAAAATTCAACCGATTCTCATTCAAAACTTTCCAAATCGGATTGTCAATATTCATCCTGCTCTTCTTCCCAATTATGGTGGTAAAGGCATGTATGGAATGAATGTGCACAGGGCAGTTGTCGCCAATGGTGAAAAAGAAAGCGGCATTACCATTCATTTTGTAAATGAAAATTACGACGAAGGAAATATTATAGAACAACACCGCTGCGCAATTGATGCCGATATGACTCCCGAAGAGGTTCAAAGAGCGGTTCTAAAATTGGAGCACAAATATTTTCCGCAAGCTATTGAAAAATTATTGTAAAAAAGTTTGGCGTTTTACTAAATAACTATCTTTGCCGGCTTTATTAAAATTGAACGGGTTTAAGCCCAAAATGAATACGTGTTATGGAAATTAATTTCGCAGAAATCGGTAAAGCTTTTATGATTCTTTTTGCCGTCATTGATATCGTTGGCTCTATTCCTGTTATCATCAAGATCAAACAAAAAACGGGAGACATCCATGCCTTAAGAGCATCTATCGTCGCGCTTGGTATTATGCTCGGATTTCTTTTTGCTGGTGAACGTCTACTCGGTTTCTTAGGCGTAGACCCAAAAGCCTTTGCTGTTGCTGGTTCATTGATTATTTTTGCCTTAGCAGTTGAGATGATTTTTAATGTACAATTGTTTAAAGATGATGAGTCATCTTCTAACAAAACCGTTTCAATTGTTCCAATTGCATTCCCTATTATAGCAGGCGCAGGTAGTATGACGACCATCGTATCTTTGCAAGTAGAATATGACTTGATCAATATTGCGATTGCCATTATCCTAAATATGATCGTTGTATTTACGGTTTTGAAACTTACCAGAAGAATCGAACACATTCTCGGCAAAGGCGGAATGGCTATTTTACAGAAAGTTTTTGGAATCATCCTTTTAGCGATAGCGGTAAAACTTTTCGCAGACAATATTCAAGCCTTGTTCTAATATGTAGACTTCGATTTTTTTGTAAAGAATTTGAACAACATTCTTATTCTAAAAAAATCTATTAAAATGAAATTCATCTACTTTATCGCCTTGGCTGGATTAGTCTTCAGTTTCAACCCTGCTTCCAAACTAAAACTGCCGAAAGCCTATAAGTTCATACCAAGTGGAACGATAAAAATGGATCAAACTGAAGTTGATGTCCAAGCCTTTTATATGTTCAATCATGAAATAACAAATTTTGAATACAAGGAGTTTCTATTTAGCATTCGTCGCGAAGGAAAGGACTCACTTTATAATGCTTGCTATCCTGATACCGCAGCTTGGAATAACATTGGCGGTTTTCTTAAGCCAATGGCACATCACTATTATACGCATCCGGCATATGCCAATTATCCCGTGGTGAATGTGTCTCCTTTTGCCATGGAGCAATACTGCCTTTGGTTAACCAATGCCTTAAGAGAAATATATGGTGATCAGGTTCCACAAGCCAGAATTCCAAACAAAGCAGAATGGACTTTTGCTGCTAGTGGAGGGCATAATAATCCTGTTTATCCATGGGGTGGTACAAATTTAAGGAATGGTAAAGGAGAGTTTTTAGCAAATTTCAGAGTTGTTGGTGATCAGAATATTCGCAGTGGAGAAAACGGACCTGAAATCGTTAATGATTCGACTTATCAGCATGACTTGTTTATTATAGATAACGCCTTTATTACTGCACCTTCAGAGAGTTATGGCGTTAATGAATTTGGTCTATACAATATGAGTGGTAATGTTGCCGAATATACAGGTGATGGATATGCCCGCGGCGGACATTGGAATTCATACGGACACGATATTCGCATTACAAGTGAAATTCCATTTGAAAAAGGCAACCCTTTTGTAGGATTCAGGCCAATCATTCCCGTATTAAATATTTAGAGGCATAAATCTTGCGTTGCATTGTATACATTTGTAAAAACAATTTATAATGCGTCATCTCTATCTCGTTTTTCTCATTTTATTTGCTGGATCAGCGAAAGCACAGGTCTATAATTATGCTGTCAATGAAAAACTCTTTATCCGGCTCATGGAAAAAGGAATAACCTATTGTAAGACAGGCAATGAAAAATTAGATAGTGTAATAGTAGCGTCTCTCGGAAATTATTGGTCAATCACACAGTATTCAGTAATTGAGCCCTTTAAGCGACCTGATCGTTTTACTATAGCGTTGCATCTGACCGAAAAAGAATGGCTAAATAAACACTTTGTAGATCGCCAAAACAAACATGTTCTTTGCCTTCAACCTGAGGAGGAATATGCCCCGAGGAAGGATGTCAAAATGGAACAGACATTGGGTTATATGTACTTCAATGGTTTTTACGGGTTGATGGCAGACGAAGAAGAATATCATTTCGCACCCTACATTATCAAAGCCTTAAATGATGGAATAACGGCCATTCAACAGCGACGCTTATTAGGCGAACCAAAAGAGTTAAGTTTAAAAGCAGCCAAGGCTGTTGTTGGCAATGAACCCCCGTCTTCGGGAAATCTTTTGATCATTAATCGCGAGCAAACGCGACATGCCATTGATGTTGAAATGCTTGACAATCTGAATATTAAATATCGCCTTTTTAGTGAAGAGGAATTTTATAAAACCGTTGCGCAAAAAAATCCAAAACACGTCCTTCTATACTATGCAAAAAATCGGTTTACTGAAATCAGTTTATACCGAGCCTCTGATTATGAAATGTTGTATTTCGATCATATCCGCGGTGATTATCCAGAAATGACAAAAAAAGACTGGAAAGCTTTATCCGTATTTTTTAAGTAAACCATCTGTTACTTTTCCCGTATCTTTGCACCATGCAAGATGGAAAGCGGAAAATAAGTGACTGGTTACCGATAACAAAAAAGGAACTAGAAGCGCATGGTTGGGAGGAATTGGATGTTGTCATCGTTTCGGGTGATGCCTATGTTGACCATCCAGCATTCGGACCGGCAGTGATCGGTCGAATCATTGAAAGTGAAGGTTTAAAGGTTGGTATTATTCCACAGCCCAATTGGCGTGATGATCTGCGTGATTTTAAAAAGTTTGGAGCGCCAAAGTATTTCTTTGGTGTGACTTCAGGATGTATGGATTCTATGGTGAATCATTACACCGCCGGGAAAAGAAAACGATCAACAGACTCTTATACACCAGGTGGAGAAGCTGGTTTTCGACCGGATTATGCTGCTACCGTTTACACCAAGATTTTAAAAGATCTTTATCCAGATGTGCCCGTTATTTTAGGAGGAATAGAAGCTTCCCTAAGACGTGTTACACATTATGATTATTGGTCAGATCAATTAATGCCTGGAATATTAGAAACTTCAGGCGCAGACATGTTAGTATATGGAATGGGTGAGCAACCACTGCGCGAAATTCTACGATTACTTAAAAAAGGAGTGCCGCTTTCATCCATGACGACTATTCCACAAACGGCTATTATGCAGCCCTTTGACGAGTCGCTTCCGAAGAATAAAAATTGGGAGGATATCTCATTAAATGCCCATGAAGTCTGCTTAGAAGATAAAATCGCTTATGCCAAGAATTTTAAAATTGTCGAAGTAGAATCGAATAAATTAATTGCGCGGCGTATTTGGCAAAAAAGTGGTGATCAAAAGCTCATTATTAATCCGCCCTATAAAACGATGACGGAAAATGAAATTGATCAATCATTTGATCTCCCTTATACACGGTTACCACATCCGAAATACAATAAAAGAGGTGATATTCCTGCATATGAAATGATCAAGTTTTCCATCAATATGCACCGAGGTTGTTTTGGAGGATGCAGTTTCTGCACCATCTCTGCCCACCAAGGAAAATTTATTGCTTCGCGTAGTCAAGAATCGATTATGCGTGAGGTGGAACAGGTGACCAGTGATCCTGACTTTAAGGGATATATCTCTGATCTTGGCGGGCCATCTGGCAATATGTATCGAATGAAAGGAATTGATGAATCCATTTGTGAAAAATGTGTCAGCCCCTCTTGTATTCATCCGGTAGTTTGCTCCAATCTAGACACCAGTCATCAGCCATTAACCGAAATTTATAAAAAGGTCGATGCGCATCCAAAAGTAAAGAAAGCTTTTGTTGGCTCTGGTATCCGTTACGATTTATTAGTTAAGGATTACAATAAAAATCTAGATACCGATCAAGCTGAAGAATATATGGAGCAAGTCATCACCCGTCACGTGTCAGGTCGATTGAAAGTGGCTCCAGAACATACTGCAGATGATACACTTCGTGTAATGCGGAAACCATCATTCAAGCATTTTCATAAGTTTAAGGAAAGTTACGATCGCATTCAAGAAAAACACGATTTAAAACAGCCATTAATCCCCTATTTCATCTCTTCTCACCCAGGCTGTAAAGAAGAAGATATGGCCAACTTAGCGGCTGAAACAAAAGATATGGGCTTTAAACTCGAACAAGTTCAAGATTTTACGCCTACACCCATGACGGTGGCCACGGTCATTTATTACAGTGGTGTGCATCCTTATACCTTAAAACCAACTTTTGTCCCTAAATCTAAAACAGAAAAGAAAGATCAACACCGCTTTTTCTTTTGGTATAAAAAGGAGAATCGTCAGTGGGTAAAAGATAAATTGCTCAATGCTGGTAAACCCGAATTACTAGAAAAACTCGTCGGTGACCAAAAGGCCAAAAAAACAGAACGTGACGTACCAAAATGGCTGGCTGAGAAACGGAAAGGTCGCAGTAAAAGAAATCGAAGAAAATAATGAGAAGTATTGTTTTATCCGTGGTGTTCGGAATCATCCACTGTGTCAGTTTTGCGCAAAAAGACAGTATAACAATTGAATGTCGTGATTTCGAAAATCGCCTAGAAAAAGCCTTTGAATATCGAGGTGTTGAATACAATGCATTCGAACAATTAGTGCTTCAAACATTATTTGAAGGTAAAAAGCCCTCTGTTTCTATTGAAGAACTACCTAACTTTTTGGCTAACGCTAAATCTGATACTTACCTCCATGAATTATCGGCATTAAAAAAACAAAGTGAAAGGCTGTCAGGGAGCTATTATCGAGATGAAATAGGGAGCTTGTTTGAATTGTCTGAATATCAATCTGAGTTTGGAGCAGCCTTTTGGTTTTGGCAATTGTCCTGGAATTATCTAGAGTATCACACAATTGATATTAAAACATACAGTGACCTCGTCAAGGATATAACAAGGTTCGATACGTTTGATTTTACGCTCAGCTGCAATCAGAAAGCCTTTATCCTAATGTTAGGTAAAATACTGAGTGATCAATCAAAATCAGAGCGACGGCTTCAATTCTACAATAACACGAAAAACCTCTACAGCACTTTTTTTAGCGAAGGAAATGTCGATCAAATGGCTTTCGAGAACGACTTTCTGACCTATTTGGATGAATATGAGTTTGGAGATAGCACTGTCGAGAATCAATATTTTACCTATAACTTTCACATCAGTGATCTAGCTTATGTACCCTTGCCACAGTCTAAATCACTACGCGATAAATTCAGGAATTATCATCAAAAACTGTTTACCCAAGATCTCTTCTATATCGATACCAGTAAAATTGTAGATATGCCTGCTTCATGGGACTCCTTGAGTTTACTCAAAGACATTATGAGAGCTTATCCTGATTCTATGATGTTTGCGCCGGGAAAAACACCTCTAGAGAAAAGGTTAGAGCCGATAATAGATAAATCAAATGCTGATGATGAATGGTTCTTAGCAGTTTATGCTGGCGTTTTAAAGTATGACCTCAACGACCTCGGTGAAAACTTAACCCGTTATTCTCCCGTCGACTTTAGGTCAAAGACTTTTAGATCTTGGTATGCCCTGTTCATTCTACAAGAAATGTTTAACCCCGATCGTATAAAAAAAGGCGTGCATGCTCAGTATAATGAATATCGCGTTTACCCAGATTATAATGAGAAAACAAGTCATCAACTTAATATGTATTTTACGAAAGCTGGCGATATAGAAGCAAACGTAACAAGGCCTCTAAACAGAGGTGAATCTTTTCGAAATTTTAATCGATCTAATTATCACCTTGAAATATTCAATCATGAACTCTTTGCAGATATGAATGAAGGTTTTCGTATTCAACTTAAAATTGACACTGGAGGGTATTATATCCGTGAGGCTTCTTTTGTTGAACCTCCGATGAACGCACAACAGGAGAAAGTGATTTTTGATGCCCTCAGCAAATACCGTTTCAGTCAATTTATAAAATCATACCCTGACACCATGGGCTATGGTTGGATGCAAATCCATTGTAAACAGAGAACCAAAGAAGAACAAGAAAACGATTGGTTTGATCTTGACGGTGTTGATATGGTGATTGAAGATATGCCTGCCGTTGAAAACATGGAGGAAGATGATATTTTTTCTTTCCCGGATCAACCTGCAACCTTTATTCACGGCGAGGATGGGCTCGAGAAGTTTATACAAAACCGGATGCCCACTGACCTTGAATCTACAGAAAAAGGAATCGTCTATATTCGAATCATTGTCAATGAGGACGGTAATTGGGAAGACCCATCCGTTATCCGAGGTGTTGATCGTGAAATCGACAATGCCGCTCTTGACATTATAAGGTCGATGCCCCATTGGATTCCAGCGGAAAATAATGGTATTCAGGTAAAATCGTATATGACGATACCTATTTCGTTTGAGTGATCTATTAACTGTCTGGTACACTCTCTACCATTCCATCCATTGAAAATCAGCCGTTTTTGGCTAACTTTAACAGCAGCAGTATTTTTTACTGTTTACAAAAACACGCTCTCATGAAAAAAATTACGGCCTTTTTATCCGCTTCACTTATTCTTGGTGGAGGATTCCTTTTGATGAATCAAGAACAAGATCAAACCACAAAAGAAGAATTTTTAACACGTTCAGAAGCGCACCCAATATTGGGAAATCAAGAAAGCAATAAGCTTGAACCACATGATCAATGGATGCGGATTCGTTCATATCCTGATGGTTTTGATCAAGAGCTCTATTTAGAACGAATGGCTGAGGTACGTATGCATGCGCAAGCATTAGTCGGAACAAGAGATGTAGAGCTCGGACTAGATTGGCAACAAGAAGGTCCTGGAAATATTGGTGGACGTATTGACGTCTTAACCGTAGACCCATCAGATGTAAATACTATTTATGCAGGTGCAACCAACGGTGGTATTTTTAAAACAACCGATGGAGGTGGTAGTTGGGATCCCATTTTTGATGAGCAGCCTTATTTAGCAATTGGAGCAATCACTATCGACCCTGATAATTCCAATATTCTTTATGCTGGAACTGGTGATCGCAATTTTACTGGTAATTCCTTTATCGGAGATGGTATTTATAAAAGTGAGGACGCCGGAGATAATTGGTCAAATATAGGACTTGAAGAAACGGGTGCCGTAACGGAGATTATCATCGACCCGACTGATACGGATCGAATTTTTGCAAGCACATTGGGTAATCCGCATGTGAAAACGGGTTTTCGCGGCGTTTACCGATCTGATGATGGAGGTGAAACTTGGAGCAATAAATTATTGGTTGCTGATTCAGCTGGAGTGGTTGATTTAATTATGGATCCTTCCAATCCAGACGTGTTGTATGCAGCGGGTTATAACCGTATGCGTAATTATTACAGCTCTGTAGTTTCGGGTCCAAACGCAAAAATCTATAAAACAACAAACGGCGGTGAATCATGGATCGTATTATCCGGAGGATTGCCTACCACTGATGAATGTCGTATCGGTTTAGCGATCTCAAACGAAGATCCTGATGTTGTTTACGCCCTTTATGTTGCAGAAGATGGGTTAGATGTAAAAGACATTTACAGATCCTCAGATGCTGGGTCTACATGGTCAGCAATTGACGTGTATGGAGGTCCTGATGCACTACCTGGTGGCGTTATGGGAGGTTTTGGATGGTATTTCGGTGAGGTTTACCTCAACCCTTATAATAATGATCATTTGGTCATTCCTGGTGTCGAAATGTTTCAAACATTGGATGGCGGTGACAGTTGGGATCGAAATGTTCCTTTCTGGTGGACCTATGAGGTTCATGCGGATAAACATGCCATTGCCTTTTTTGATGAAGATTCTTATATCATTGCAACTGATGGTGGCTTATACCGCACAGATGATAATGGTGAAAATTGGGAAGACATTGAGAACATTGCAATCACGCAGTTTTATCATATTGACGTACATCCGCATGAAGATGGTTTATACGGAGGAGGAGCTCAAGACAATGGGTCGATGTCAGGTAATGCTGCATCATTTAACGAGTGGGAACGCCTTTTTGGAGGTGATGGTTTCCGCGTAACTTTCTTAGATGAAGACGAAGGAGCAGCTTATTATGAAACACAATTTGGGGGCTTGCGATATGCTGATCCGTATGGTGGTACAACGAATATTTCACCTGACACACCAGGAGACGATCGTGTCAACTGGGATATGCCGTATACCGTAAATGAAGGAGAAGCAGAATTATTTGTGGGAACCGCTCATATTCAATTAATGGTTGGAGCTCCTTTTGGAGATTATGAATATATCAGTGATGACTTATCACGCGTCGGACTGGGTGAAGATGTGGACAATACGCGTTATCACAATGTCACAGAAATTGATCAAGAAAATGACAATATACTTTACGTTGGAACGAGTGATGGTTTAATGTGGATTGGTGAGCGTGTTGGCGGAGATCCTTATGATTGGAACTGGACTAATATAACAGAAGATTTACCTAATTATTATATCACAGGGGTGCGTTGCTCTCCAAATATGGACCAAACCACTTACGTTTGTTTATCTGGTTATAAAAGCGATGAAGACGCCGCCTATTTATACCGTCGCGATGGAGGTGTTGATGGCGAATGGGTAGATGTTTCAGGAAACTTACCTGATATGACCGTAAACGACATCTTAATTGTTCCGGGTTATGAAAATGACGAATATTTGTTTGCGGCATTAGACGGAGGTGTTTATTTCAGTGAAAACGGAGGAGAGCATTGGGAGTATCTTGGTGTGGGCATGCCTGCTGTGACTGTGAGTGAATTGCATTTGGATATCCCGAATGAAAAATTAATTGCTGGTACTTATTCAAGATCGATGTGGTCGTATGACGTGAGCTGGATGGAGCCAATCATTGAGGACCCCGATGATACAGGAATTGCTGATGAAAAATTGCACGAACTTCATGTTTATCCAAACCCGGTTGAAACGATCGCTTATGTTGATGCACAGATCAATGACAAAGTGTATGTCTATGCGAATAACGGTGCATTGATCTATCAAGGGCAGGTAACTAATATGAGTGGTCAAACTGCGGTTGACTTGAGTTCACTGAGAGCTGGGGTCTACTTCTTACAAGTAGAAGATGCCATTACTCGAATTATCGTTCAATAACTGGACAACTAGCCTTGAATAAATTTCACCTGGTTGAGTTGAACAGAAAGCTCAGCCTTTTTGCCTAATATAATAGCGCGATTGTCATCAATATGACCTGCTGGGAAGTTAAAACAGACCGGAATCCCTAAGTCTTTCACATGGGTATAAATCACCTCTTCTGCTGTTAAACCAAAGGGTTTTTCTGAGTCTTTCACAGCCGTTAATCCACCCACAATGAGTCCGGCAATTTCATTCAATTTACCCGATTTTTTTAAAGCATAAAACATGCGATCTAGGGCGTAAATGGCTTCACCAATTTCTTCAATAAAAAGAATTTTGCCTGTATAATCGATATCAGAATCTGTTCCGATCAGCGCATATAAAATAGCCAGATTGCCTCCTACTAAAACTGCTTCGACTTCTCCTCCTAAATTGAGCGGGGACGGTTCAATTCGATATTCATTAGGATTACCATTGATGACATTCACCAAGGATGCTAATGCTTCTTTTGAGTTTTCCTCAAAATTTAACGGAGCCGTTGCATGGACCGTTGGTAAATGATAATGTGCATTTATATGATTGTGAAAAACCGTAATATCGCTGTATCCAATTATCAACTTTGGATGCTTTAAAAACTGACTATAGTCGAGGTCGTCCACTAATTGCAAAGAACCATATCCACCTCTTGCACAAAGAATCACATCGAGCTTTTCGTCATCTAATGCGGCTTGAAAATCTGACTTTCGTTCTTCTATTGTTCCCGAAAAATAATGGTATTCTCCACTAGCATATTCCCCTATTTCTACTTCAAACCCACATTCATGGAGGTAAGTTGCTGCTTTCGACAATAATGTCGGGTCTATGTGTTTGGCTGGGGATATGATCCTGATTCTTTTCACAGGCTAAATGTACATATTTTAAGATTTCTGTATCTCACGAACTTGTTTTGAGAAAAACTGTTCATAGAATAAACTAACTTTGTCCACAGAAATGAAAAAGTACCTACCCCATATTTTACTTGGCCTGGCCTTGATCGACTTAATTGTAATTCTTTATATTTTTACCTATAAAAATGAATTGGGTATTGGGGTGATGCATCCGCTCTCATTAGGTTGTGGCGTTGCCTTTATCCTGCTTTTCATGACGGCTATCGCGGAATGGATGAAAAAAATTGATGAAGAAGATTAAACGCTAAATTTTAGAATAGCCCCTTCTTCTCTTTCTTGACAAACAGATCATCGATTAATTCAGAACCAAAATCATCAACAGGTGCTTCTTCAACGACCTGATGATACACTGAAGCTATAAAAACCATCTCGGCAGATGAAACAATACTCTGGATCAAAAAGATCATCAATACACCCAATGAAATGCCAACTATTGGGTGAATAAATGAGAATAAAATACCTACTGGTAAAGCGATTATTAAAATACCAACCAATGTGAGAATACCAAAACTAAATGAAGCACCGATGGATTCTCCCCACTTCTCCTTCATGATCTGACCTGATCTTTTTAACGCGGTGATTGGTCCAACTTCTTCGTACGCTAAAATTGGAACAACAAAGAAGGTCACAATTGACCAAACCACGCCTACAATGCTCGAAATGATACTACCAACTGTACCACTATTTTCTTCAATTGCTTTCAGAATAATACCTACCGTTGCCGATAAAACCGCCCAACCGAGAATAATTGGAATCCGCTTCATTGCAAACCGCACACCATCTCCAAAACTTGGTTTTCCTCCTTGTAAATGAATACGCGTACAATGGACCAGCCCAACATTAAAGAAGACAATTACAAAATAACCGACGAGATAATATAAGAATGAGACCACATACTCAATTGCTGAGCTATTTTCCATCACATTATCCACATCTGTTCCGTAGTTGATATAAACCAACCCTAAAAAACTTGCAATCACCAAAAGCATTGCAATCCCAGAAATTATTGGAAACAAGACCAACTGCTTATTAGCGCGAATGACTTTTAAACTGGCCATACCCATTTTCCAGCCTTTTCCTAAACGATCAAAAAATCCCATATTTTTACTTTTTGCACAAGTTAATGATTAATTCTATCCAGAGCCCCTATTCAGTTTTAATCGGAAATGCATCTAACACATAATCCGATTTTTCTAAATAGTTCAATTGTACGCTTTCCCCTTGCTTCACTTTGCTATACACTTTTGCTTTAACATTATATCTTGCTCCATCCACTTCGAGTATATAAGTGGCAGACGAGCGGTTTTTACGTGCCATCCTACCAGTGCCTGAACTATTAGTATTTGGATGATGACCACCAAACTTAACTTTCCGGTCTAAGTTGCCTTTGATTTCAATAATATATCCTTCCTGCAAATCACGATACAACTTTATCCACTTTGAAATAAAAACCAAAACAGCTCCAGAAATGATGACAGCTCCAGCAATTCTTACAGGGAGTGGTAGACTATCAAATTTTAGCAGTACCCAACTGATCAGAGTAGCAATAAGGGCTAGGGGAATGATAAGCCAATAAAATTTCAAGGCAGTTTTACCCTCTTGTTCCGTAATTGGTCGTCGAAGGTTCATTTTTTCCATTGTGATGCAAATTTAAGGATTTCAAATTTCCGAGATAATAATATATCCTAGAACAAATTCCCTACAATCCAACTATATTTGTATTACAATAAATCAAGGCGGTTTTAGAATGGTTTGAGATTTCTATCGTCTTAGAAAGTTAGAAATGAATAATAAAAAATATACTGTCACAGCGGCTTTGCCATATGCAAATGGACCTTTGCATCTAGGTCATGTAGCCGGTGTTTATTTACCTGCTGATATTTTCGTTCGCTTTTTACGGATGAAAGGTGAGGATGTTGCTTTTGTTTGTGCCAGTGATGAGCACGGTGCTGCAATCACCTTGCGTGCGAAAAAAGAAGGAACAAGTCCGCAAGCGATTGTCGATAAATACCATACCATTAATAAAAAAGCCTTTGAAGATTTTCAAATTGGCTTTGATATTTATTCGCGTACATCCAATGCAATTCACCACCAAACAGCGAGTGATTATTTCAAGAAATTAAATGATAAAGGCAGCTTTATCAAAAAAACAACAGAGCAATATTACGATCCAGAATTTAATCAGTTTTTAGCAGATCGATACATCACCGGTACTTGTCCAAAGTGTCAAAATGAGGGTGCTTATGGTGATCAATGCGAGAAATGTGGGTCTGCACTCAGTCCTACTGAATTGATTAATCCAGCATCAACTTTAAGTGGAAAAACACCGGTTTTAAAGGAAACTTCACATTGGTTTTTACCAATGGATCAGCACGAAACTTGGCTTCGAGAATGGATTCAAAACGGGACATTAAACGGTGAACAGCAGCACGACCCCAAAACATGGCGTAACCAAGTTGTTGGGCAATGTATGAGCTGGATTGATGGTGGATTACAACCTCGAGCCATGACACGTGACTTAGATTGGGGAGTCAAAGTACCAGTAGAAGGGGCAGATGGAAAAGTCCTTTATGTCTGGTTGGATGCGCCGATAGGTTATATTTCTGCTACAAAAGAATGGGCCGAAACGGCCGGTAAAAATTGGGAAGATTATTGGACGGGTGATGCCGAATTGATTCACTTTATCGGTAAAGATAATATCGTTTTTCACGCCATTATTTTTCCAATTCTTTTAAAAGAACATGGGGATTATGTTTTGCCAACAAATGTACCCGCTTATGAATTTTTGAATTTAGAGGGTGATAAATTTTCTACCTCGCGTAATTGGGCCGTATGGTTGCATGAATTTATTGCAAACCACCCCGATAAAATTGATGAATTAAAATACGTCTTAACCTCTATTGCACCTGAAAGCAAAGATGCTGAATTTACCTGGAAAGAGTTTAAAGACCGGGTCAATAATGAATTGGCTGACATCCTCGGAAACTTTATGAATCGTGCGGTAGTTTTGACGCATAAGTATTACGACGGTATCGTTCCACCATTAAGTGAGGACGGCAAAAAAGAATATGCTGGCTATTTAGAGGCGATTGCTGAAATGCCTGGTAATATCGAACGAAATATTCGTGCGTATAAATTACGACAAGCGCAGGCAGATGTAATAGACCTCGCAAGATTAGGAAATAAATTCTTTGCAGAAACGGAACCTTGGAAATTATTCAAAACTGAGCCTGAAAAGGTGAAGGATATTTTGAATATCACTTTGCAGATTGCGGCAAACATCTCCATCTTATTACGCCCTTTTTTACCAAAGAAGGCCGAAAAAATTGGGCAAATATTAAATTTTAATATCAATAATGCATTGACTTGGGATCAAGCTGGAGGAATAGCATTACTCCAATCAGGTCATCAAATTAATAAATCCGAAATACTCGTGCAAAAAATTGATGATAGCCTGGTCGAAGATGAAGTAGCTCGATTAGAAGCGAGCAAAAGTGCACGAGCGGAACAAAACGGCCCGCCTCAAAAAGATACTGTCAACTTTGATGACTTTGTTAAAATGGACATCCGCGTAGGAGAAATTCTAGAAGCAGAAAAAGTACCAAAAGCGGATAAGCTTTTAAAATTAACAGTGGATACTGGTATTGATAAACGCACTGTTGTGTCCGGAATAGCTGAACATTATCAACCTGAAGATGTTATTGGAAAAAAGGTGAGCATTTTAATGAACCTAGCCCCAAGAAAGATTCGCGGTGTGGAATCGCACGGAATGATTCTTATGGCGGAGGACAGCGAGGGAAAATTATGCTTCGTCTCACCAGAAAAACCCTTTAATGCCGGAGGAGAAATCCGATAATAACGTGAATAAAGATCAAAAATACTGCAATAGCCTCATTGAGTTTTCTCGTTTAAAAAGTCATGAGGTAAAAATTGGTGAGCTCGGATTCGGAGCAGACAATCCGATTCGATTACAATCAATGACCACAACTGACACAATGGACACGGCTGCTTCGGTAGAGCAAGCAAAACGAATGATTGAAGCTGGGTGTGAATTGGTTCGATTTACTGCTCCGTCTAAAAGGGAAGCTGACAATTTGAAAAATATTCGCGCCGAATTGGATGCGCAAGGTTTAACTACCCCTTTAGTTGCAGACATACATTTTACACCAAATGCAGCAGAAGTTGCTGCCCATCACATAGAAAAAATTCGCGTAAACCCTGGAAACTACGCTGATAAAAAGAAATTTGAGGAGATTGAGTATACGGATGAATCTTATCAAGCTGAATTGGTTCGAATCCGGGAAAAATTTACACCGCTAGTCCTTCTTTGTAAAGAACTTGATCGTGCCATGCGCATTGGAACAAATCATGGTTCACTTTCTGATCGGATTACAAGTCGTTATGGTGATACGCCAGAAGGAATGGTAAATTCGGCTTTAGAATTTATGGAAATCTGTGAGGATAACGAATTTTATAACTTGGTGATTTCCATGAAATCCAGTAATCCGCAAGTGATGGTGCAAGCCTATCGTATCCTTGCGGCAGAAATGATAAAACGAGGACGAGTTTATCCTTTGCATTTAGGAGTAACCGAAGCAGGTGAAGGAGAAGATGGTCGTATCAAATCAGCTGTTGGTATAGGCACTTTATTAGAGGACGGACTAGGCGACACTATTCGCGTTTCATTAACAGAAGCGCCGGAAAATGAAATTCCTGTCGCTCGTAAATTAGCCGAGCGCTATGAAAAACGAGCAGACCATGCTTCAATCACACCTCTAAAAGGTGAATTGCCATATGATCCATTTTCATACAGCAGAAGAAAATCTCATGCGGTGCGAAATGTAGGTGATCATAATGTACCCGTTATTATTTCCGATTTAAGCCATTTTGACGATTTAAAACCGGCCCAATTTTTTGCGGCGGGTTATGTATACAAACCACAAGATGATAAGTGGCACCTGAAAGAGCAATGTGTCGATTACATTTATACAGGTAATAAAATCCCTGAATTTGAATTGCCAGGAACACTAGGTATTATCTGCGATGCAGCATCTTGGGAAGCTAAAAATCAAGTCTTCCCTATTTTTGATCTAAGCGCATTTTTATCAGCTGATCATTATTCTGAAGAAATCAATTTTGTTAAAGTAAATGCTGACCAATTAGATGCAATTGAAGCTATTCAAAAATCAAAATTAGCAGATAAAGCTGTCATTGTTTTGAGCACACAAAACGATCATGGTGTTGCTGAAATGCGCCGCTTTTTTATAGAAATGGCGGTTCACAATTGTGGTATACCCGTGATCTTAAGTCGCAGTTATCAAGATTTAGATGATGAATCCTTTCAATTACAATCGGCAACGGATTTAGGAGCTCCTTTAATCGATGGTTTTGGTGATGGCATAGCGATTCATACTGAAAACTGTGCCAATCCGCAAATGGTTACGGCAACCTCTTTTGGCATCTTGCAAGCCACACGTACTCGTATTTCTAAAACTGAATACATCTCTTGTCCATCCTGCGGAAGAACCTTATTTGATTTACAGGAAACAACGGCTAAAATACGCTCAAAAACCAATCATCTGAAAGGGTTGAAAATTGGAATTATGGGTTGTATCGTCAATGGACCAGGTGAAATGGCAGATGCTGATTATGGTTATGTTGGTGTCGGAAAAGGAAAAATCAGCCTCTACAAAGAGCGAGAAGTCGTCAAGAAAAACGTCACCGAAGAAGACGCACTTGATGAGCTCGTAGAATTGATTAAATCATACGGTGATTGGATTGAAGCGAAGGCAGAAGTGCATTAGCCTTCCAATATCACCAGAACTTTCCTAACACAATTTATGCTTTGTTTTGTTTTCATGTAAGGACATTTCCGTCAAATACACAAAAAACACAGTTATGAAATATGCTACGCTGATTATTTCTCTATTCAGTTTTTCACTTTTTGCTCAAGATTGGGAAGACTTAGAAAGTTTGCCTGAGAGCGCATCTACAAGACACCATCCTGTGAACTTTGCAATCGGGGGTTATGGATACCTGGTGGCTGGTGCAGATGCGGAATACGCCTCGCTCGGTGACTTTTTCCGATATGATCCACTATCGGATACATGGACACAGATGGATGATTTTCCAGGTGTTTCTCGTGGTTTTGCGTATGGAGTAGATACAGAAACCAAAGGATATATGGGCTTCGGATATTATTATAATCCAGACACCGGAGAAGAAGCCTATTTAGATGATATGTGGGAGTATGATCCTGAAACAGATACTTGGACAGAATTAGCCGTTTGTCCTTGCACGCCAAGAATCCATCCAGCAATGGTTGAAGTCAATGGGAAAATTTATGTTGGATTAGGGGGTAGTGAATTTGGTGATTTAGGCGATTGGTGGGAGTATGATATCGCAACAGATACCTGGACAGAAAAAGCAGATTTTCCAAGCTCGAATAGACATCACCCCTATTATTTTAATATCGGAGATTATGCATATGTCGGAATGGGGCATAGCGGACCAAATATTTTCGATGATTTCTATCGTTACGATCCAGAAACAGATGACTGGATCACCCTTGGTGATTTACCTGACCAAGGTCGTGTAGCCGGCACTCAATTTGCTTATGGCGGTAAAGGATATTTTTTAAGTGGTCAAGGGGAGACCCATACCAATTTGCCAACCGGTGAATTTTGGGAGTACACACCCGAAACTGACTCGTGGGTTGCCTTAGATCCTCATCCAGGTGGTGGACGATGGGCACCAGGATCATTTGTCATTGATGGCGGAGCTTATTTTATGTGCGGCGAGGCGAATACAGGTAATAAACGTGATTTAATGCGTTATCAAATTGAAGGTTTTGCGGGTATAGAATCAACATCCACAGAAAAGCTAGAAATCTTCCCGAATCCGACTCAAAACCAATTCCAAATTGGCAATCTCACAGCGGTTCAAAATATCGAAATTGTTGACTTAAATGGAGCAATTGTATTAAAACAACAGGTGCAGCCTGGTGAAATCATAGATGTTAGTCAGGTCGAAAAAGGCGTTCATTTTTGTCGCCTATTCAGTGGTGATGGCGTGAAATCGGAGAAGTTGGTAATCCAGTAGGTTTCTAAAAAAATAAATGAAAAAGAGTTCTTCAAAAAGAATGGAGAATCAGCTGGTTTTACTGAATTGTACTTCAGAGCGTCCATCCAAGACTATTTTATCAAATTTTGTGAAAGTGATATCTCAAAAAAAGAATTGGAACCCTACATTGACAAAACGGTATCTGTGCGAGCAAAAACAATAGAAGGGAATTGGGATATCTGCCCTGAAGACCCTAAGGAGATGCAAAGTAGAGTGGGGTATTATATAACCATTCAGCTGATCCAATAAAACCGGTTGATCAAAAAAAATCCCTCAAACAGCTAATGACTGCAAAAGGGATTTTAGATCAATTGTTTTTAACCGCTCTACTTCACCTGTAATTTTCGATCTGTAGATTTTCCATCTTGTGATATTCTTACCACATAGATGCCGCTTTCAATATTTTGCAAATCAACTAACGTGCTATTCAGTCCATTTCCAGCCAAAACAACTTTTCCTGCAACATCTGTTATGATGTATTCAAAAGGTCCTTCTAACTGAAGCGTAAATTGCTTGTTTACCGTCGGATTTGGATAGAGGTTTACCGCTTTTTCTAGTTCATTTATCCCAGAGTCATCCACTTCACCTTCCACTGTTGTATTGGCGACAAATGCAGTTAAATAACGAAAACTAACTTCTGCTTTCCCCGGTGCTATCTCTTCTGTTTTATGGGCAATTGCAATTGCAACGTCAGCCATAATATTGTATCCCTCTGAACCGTAAATTGCTCCCGTACCGTTCCAAATTTCTTCACCATCACGATTCGAAAATCCACCAACGCCTACTTTCCATTCTGGTCCTTCTGCCTTCAAAAAGACTTGACATAAATAAGGTGAGGTTTGCTCAGCCAAAACAATAGCCGAATCATCTGCCATCTCAGATTGCGAAAGAATCGTATTATCCGTTGCAAATCCTGAACCGATTTGTTGGTTATTATCAGGGTCTACTGAATCATAAAAATAAACATCTGTAAAGGTCTCTGACCCTAAGTTGTTTAAGGTGACAGAAGTGCTATAAAAATGCTCGTCTTTTTTCAATTCAAAAACCTGAATCACTTGCAGACTATCTACCATTCCCTCCCAAGTAACAATAACGGAGTCAGGTGTATCTGTAAAATCTGTTATTTCTCCAGGTATTTCAAAAATGTTATAATTATTGCCTTTTGAAACTGTTGAACCCATTAATGTGTAGGTTAATCCAAATCCACATTCTGGTGTCCCGGGAGCAAAAAAGTCTCCATTTGGAGAAGCCCAATCATCCATAGCAGGATTAGACATAAATCCCCATATCGGTAAAGCATCATAAAAATGATAATCGGGATCATCAATCGCTGGAGCTCCTTCTCGGCCTCTCTCGCTGATAGCAACTTCAACATATTCGCCACGCATATAGGCGCTGCCGTCAATTAATTGTGCATTCAATGTAGTCGATGATGACAATACAAGAATTGCAAAAATACTTTTGTAAGGTAATTTCATAGTTTGGTTTTAGTAGCACATTAAATGCTAGTTATTAGAGTATTATATTGACGATAATATAGTGAAAAAGGTTGAGTATACAATTGGAGAAAAACAAATTGTTTTTTATCCGGCTTAGTCTAAATCACCTTGCCTGCGCAAAAATTCTTCAAGGGCACGACGCTCCTTGGTGGTGGGTTTGCCCATTCCGTTATTACGATAACTACTCTGAGCTGCCTGATAAACTTTATATTTTTCAATCTCCTCAATTGGTGTTATGTCACGGATGTAATTCTCTACCAGTTTTGCACCCACTCTTTTTTCTAACAAATCGACCACTTCATAAGAAAAAATAGCCCCTTGTCTTTTGATCGAAACCCGATCTCCAATTTTCACTTCTTTTGCTGGTTTAATCGGCTCGTTATTAACCAATACTTTATTGGTTTTGCATTGGTTGGATGCCATGCTTCTGGTTTTGAATAATCGTACCGCCCAGATAAATTTGTCAATTCTCGCCATAATCAATATCCGAAGTTAATGAAAGGATTGATTATAATGCCTCCAATTCGCTTTGCAATTTTTTCGTCAAACTTTTCACGACCAAGTCATAAGAATGATCGATCAATTCATAAAATAAGTCATCCGAAACATCACTATTATTGGCAACCGTATTCCAATGTTTTTTGCTCATATGATATCCTGCTATAATGCCAGCATAATCAGCCCGAAGCTCCAATGCTCGTTCAGGGTCACATTTTAGATTAACGGATTTAAAATCATCAACATCCGTCAACGCAAACATCTTTCCCATAACCTTAAAAACCAAGGTTTTTTGATCGAAAGGAAATCCCTCTGTTACTCCTTTTTTAGCTAAACAATAGTCTCGATAAGCTTCAATATGCATCCCTACTTTTTATTATTTGAAAGTATATATTTTTCATTACTTTTCGGATTGATTCAGGAAGAAACCCAAAAATTAACCCAACATTCGTTCGCTCATTTCCGTGAATAAGGATACAAAAGATTAAATTGGAAATACATTAAACCAAAACTATGCCTCTAAAAATTTGTCTGCTCTTCACGTTGTTCTTTAATGTCTTTTCCGGCATCGGACAAGAAAAATACAACGATACCCTTTTTTATAAATCAGGTTATGATAGAATTGTTCACGTAATGGATTACGACTTTAATCGTATTAATTTTAAATATCGCTCCGACAAAGGTGAGGTGATTGAAAGTTCATTACCCATAAGGGTTTTAAAAGGTTTTTCTATCTATGATGACAACGATCAATTGGTTGATGCATCTCATGTTCCACACAGTAAATTTGAAGAAGAAGTGAAAAAACAAAAATACCCTGACACGGTAACGGTTGCCCAACACCAGTTTTCTATTAATCCTTTTGCACTGGCTTTATTGTCTTTTAACGGTCAGTACAGATACCGATTTGGTGACAAAATGCAGCACGGTATTGTTGCTAAAGGACTTGCTCTTTTTTCGAACATACAAAATGATGGATATATAGGTAATTACACCTTTGGACTAGGATATGAGTTTATCCCCTATTATGGAGGTACGGCCTCTTTAGGGTTTGATTTTTGTCCGACAGTTGGTTATGATAATTTTAATGAATCTCCCTACATACAAATACCATTGTCTTTAAAATGTGATTTTAGATTAACCTCCAGCCTGAATTTTGCAATTGAAGGCGGCGGAGGACAGATTTTTCATGATGGCGGTTCCAGACCATTTATACGCGGAACGATCGGCTTAGTATTCCTTTTTAAACCAAAGGTTACTTTCGCCACTGCATACTTCGATTGATCCGATTATAAATCCCTTAATCATATTTTTATCGGGCAGTTTGATTGCACGAAGGTAAACCGTATATTTGCATTCGAAATACAAATCAGAATGAGCTTATTAACAGTTGGCAGTGTGGCTTTTGACGCCATCGAAACGCCTTTCGGCAAAACAGATAAAATAATTGGAGGTGCAGGAACGTACATTGCACTTGCTTCATCTTATTTCACAGAGGATCAGAAGATCGTCTCTGTAGTAGGTGAAGATTTTCCTCAAACGACTTTAGACGATCTAAAAAATCGAAATGTTGATATTGAAGGCATCCAAATTAAAAAAGGAGAAAAAACCTTCTTTTGGTCGGGCAAATATCATAACGATATGAATTCGCGTGATACACTCGTGACAGAATTGAATGTCTTAGAGAATTTTGACCCGATTATTCCTGAATCGTATCAAGGTGTTGACTATTTGATATTAGGCAATCTAGCTCCAAGTGTTCAACGACAAGTCATTGAGCGTTTAGAGACGCGACCAAAGTTAATTGCAATGGACACCATGAATTTCTGGATGGACATTGCTTGGGATGATTTGATGCAAACCGTAAAAATGGTCGATGTGCTCATTATTAATGATGAGGAAGCACGCCAGATGTCTAAGGAGTATTCTTTAGTACGCGCAGCGCGCAAGATCATGGATATGGGGCCACGTTATTTGATCATCAAAAAAGGTGAGCATGGTGCTTTATTGTTTGATCAAAAAATGAATACATTCTTTGCTCCGGCATTACCTTTAGAGGAAGTATTTGATCCAACCGGAGCCGGTGATACATTTGCTGGTGGTTTTGTTGGATTCTTAGCTAAAACAGATGATATCTCTTTCGAGAACATGAAACGTGCGGTGATTACTGGATCTGCAATGGCTTCATTCTGTGTCGAGAAATTCGGAACAGAACGACTGGAAAATTTATCGCAAGAAGAAATCTATAACCGTATTATGGAGTTTGTTGACTTGGCTCAATTTGACATTAAACGAGAACTGATTTAAACAGATCCTACACCAAAATAATCCAAGCAATCCCCTATAGCTGCTCAACACAAAATTCGAATCAATGAAAGCCGAAATTTTAGCAAACATCAAAACACTTGCTGAACAAGAAAAAGTATTGGGATCACTCAACGAATTCAATGATCTTGTCACTGCTTTTTATAAAATCCAAGACGAAGAAGAACGTCAATGGGAAATTAAAAAACTTGAGCGCATTGAAGCTGGTGAAAAACCGGAAGCAATAGAGAAGCCTGTTTACCCGCTATTGGATGAATTCAAAGCGTTTACACAACTTTTTCATGAGAAAAAGAAAGTTGAAATTCAAGAGCAACGGGATTCTGAAAAGGCAAATCTTGATAAGAAAAAAGCGTTGGTTGCGGCACTTACAGACCTCGTTCAGAATGAGGAAAATATAGGACGCGCCATTGGTCGATTTAAAGACATCAATGAAAGTTGGAAAGAGGTAGGACCTATTCCTCGTGACAAGCGTCAGGGCATTCAGAAAGAATTTTCGAATCTGGTAGACACGTTCCATTATAATATCAATATCTACAAAGAAATCAAAGATCACGATTTGACGCGTAATTTCAAATTAAAGCAATACGTGATTGCCGGATTAAAAGCTTTGGTTTCAATGGATAAAATCAAAGAGGTTGAAAAAGAACTTCATCGCCTTCAGGACGAATGGAACGGCATTGGTGGAACCCATCAAGAAGATTGGGAAAAAATCAAAGATGAATACTGGACAACCGTCAATCAAGTATACGAAAAGATTCATGCTTTTTATGACGAGCGCCGTGCTAAACAAGCGGAAAACATAGAGAAAAAACGCGTGTTGATTAATAAAGCGGCGGCAATTACTGAAAACCCATGCTCGACACACCAAGAATATAAAACAACTACCGATCAGTTATTAGCGCTTCAAGAAGAGTGGAAAACAATCGGTTTTGGACCAAAAGAAGAAAATGATAAAGTTTGGGAAGAATTCAGAGCTGTCTTTAACGTTTTCTTTGATGCTAAAAAAGCATTCTACAATCAACAAGATGAAAAATTTGCTGGCGTAAGAAAAGCAAAAGAAGCTTTAATTGAAAAAGTGGTTGGATTTAAAGATTCGACCGATTGGGGTGACACAACAAAGCAAATCATAGCCATCCAGAAGGAATGGAAGAAATTAGGCTCAGCGGGAAATAAACACGAAAATAAACTTTGGAAAAAATTCCGTGATCCGATTGATGCCTTTTTTGCAGCAAAGGATAGTCATTTCGAGGAAAAAGATCAGGCAGGTAAAGAAAACCTGGACAAAAAAGACGATATCATCGCTGAAATTAAGGCTTATAAATCAGCTAAAGATCCGAAAAAAGCGATTGAGGATTTGCGCTCCTTCTCGAAAGCATTTGCCGAAATAGGCAATGTTCCTTTTAAAGAGAAAGATCGTGTATACAAAGCATACAAAACTGCTTTGGATGCTCAATACGACGCCATTAAAATGGATAAGGATGAAAAGCAAAAAATGCTATTCCAATCCAAACTAGACACGCTTGTTGGCAATGATCAATTAATGGAAAAAGAACAGCAGTTCATCCGAAGACGTATTGATCAATTGAATCAGGATATTCTTAAATATGAAAATAACCTTGGTTTCTTTGCTAATGCAGATGAATCCAATCCTTTGTTTAAAAATGTCATGAAAGACATCAACCAAACAAAGTCACAAATTGATGACTGTAAAGCGCAGTTAAAAATGATCCGTGAAGCAAAAAAGGCAGCTGCTGCTGAAGCTTCAGTAAATGCAGAATCAGAAAATACACCCGAATTAGATACAGCAGCAGAAGAAAATGAATAAAGCAGTCAACACATTATCAGGCATATTCTTTCTGTTATACGGATTTTTGGTCATGGCATTGGGCTTTGATTTGTCACTTTCTAGTGGTTTATCTCTGACAAATATGCCTTGGCAAAAAGAAATTGCATACGGCTTTACTTTGGTCATTTTTCTTTTGGGTATGCTACGTATCATTAGGCGGTGGCAAGGGATTAAGGATATGAAAAAATTCGACTCTTTTCGCTATGCTCAACCAATTTCATACCGAATTTTAGGCCTCTCTTCATTATTTACCATGGCGGAAACGGTTTTTATGGTCGGAGCTATTATTTTCTTGTCTTTTCTGGTTGGTTACGAGCCTACTTTAGTTTATCCAATGATCGCGGTGCTATTTATTCTTGCGCTAGAATCAGCGTCATTTGCCCTGCGGATTACGCGGAAGGGAAAAGCTTTTCGCATTGGCATAAGCGATACCGCTGTTGCTTATTTTGATCGTGAAATGCACATCCTCTATTTTACGAGTTTAATTCGCGTTGAAATGCATCAAGACATGATCAATTTTCAGTACAAAGACGATCTTAATCTATTTTTACCTTTGGATGTTATTCGAAAAGAAGATCTTGCTGAATTTAGAAGAACCTTAATGGATAGTCTCACGGAATATGGTTTGAAAAAAAGTAAAACTATTTATTTTGATGACGCTTTTCGTAATCTTGAATAATGAAACGGATTTTAACCCATAGCGTCCTTTTCTTGACTCTGGCGCTTTTGGTGTTCCATTTATTTTCCAAAGACTTTTCAAATCCCTATGAACGTCCGATAGCTGGTGACGCTCAAGCTTATTACGCTTATTTACCAGCCATCTTTATTTATCAGGATTTAGATTATGAATTCATTGACTCCATCAATGAAAAATATTATCCCGAATCACATCAAAAGTCTTTTTTGAAAGCGTCCGGAGATGGAAAAGTAAATAAAACCTTCCCGGGTGTTGCTCTTCTCTACTTACCTTTCTTTTTAATAGCGCACGCTTTGGCCTTACTGTTCGGACTAGAGGCTGATGGGTATTCAACCGTTTATCAAGTCTTATTTGATCTCGGTTTATGGGTCTATCTGTTTTTTGGTTTAATGGGTTTAAAAAAAGTGCTACAGCTTAATCAGTTTTCAACGCTTATTTCCAATCTAGTACCAGCAATTCTGCTGCTGGGCACCAACCTTTTCTTTTATTCCGTTTATGATCAATCGGTGACGCATATCTATAATTTCTTCATGATTAATGGGTTCATCTACCTTTTACTCAAACACAAAGAAAATCAGCAATTAAAGCCATTGCTCTATGCCGCTTTTCTTATTTCATTGATTGGAATTACACGACCAACTAATATTTTAGTTGTTGGATTAGTTTTGTTTTTTATTACTGACTTTCAATTCTATAAAAACCTATTTCGTTATCTATTCAAGCCCAGAAACGTATTGCCAATTACAACAATTGCTGGATGTATCTTAATCATTCCTTTTATACTTTGGAAACTACAAACAGGCAACTGGATCGTATATTCCTATGGGGAAGAAGGCTTCAATTTTGACGATCCTCATTTGTTTGAGTTTATATTTTCTTACCTCAAAGGATGGTGGGTATATACGCCGTTGGCTGCGTTAATCATAATTATCGGATTGCCGATACTATATCAACGCTGCAAAAAAAAATTCATCATTGCCATTGGCTTCTACTTTATAACGATCTATGTTTTTAGCAGCTGGTGGTGCTGGTATTATGGAGGGGGAATGAGTCAACGGGTTATGATTGATCATTATATTTTGCTTGGTTACCTATTGGCAATCATTTTGCAAAAAACTAATATTTCAAATTGCGTATGGTCATTAAAACAAACGACATTCGGTTTATTAGTAGCCCTTTTTGTTTTTGTAAATATCGTACAAGCTTGGCAAATACGCCATGGAATACTAACGGGAGGATCCGCAACATCCACACAATATTGGGATAACTTTTTAGTCTTTGAAAAACAAGCAAGGGTATATCCGCATGAGCATTGGAAACTGGAGGCAGAAAAACAAATCGATCTCAACCCTTCCGCTGACTTCATTAAAAAAGGCACTCCATTGTTGATTGAAAATCATTGGTCAATCGAGGTAACGGCTTGGCAAAACTATTCTGCATCCGTATATCTGCCCGTTAAGAATTTAAGACAAGGCAGCAAATTGATTTTTCATTTCGACTCACGTGCACGAACAGAAAGTGAAGAAACGCGTTTGGTGATTGAATTAGATGGTCAGCGTTTTGTTTTTGGTTTGGATCAATACCTCAAAAAAGATGAATGGGTAGAAATGGAGTTTATGATTGAGCCGACTCAAGAAATCAAAACAACTCCCTTTATGTTCTTCTGGAATGGCGGATCAGAGGAGAAGGTGGAGTTTAAGGATATTCAGGTGAACCATTTTTTCACTGAATCATACCTGTAATTATACTTTATCACATAACGTTCCATTAATCTCCACCATAACTCACTTCTTTTATGGCTCCAGATAAAATAAGCTTTTGGATTTCCTGTTTTAGAAGCGACTAGTCTTGACCATTTATTTTTTAAATCATCTGAATAGAGCATAAATGATGGTGATTCCACAACTTGAGGCACATAATTTGACCAAGGCGGTGAGAAAGTCAATAAACTCCAATAGATACGTGTAGAATCACCAAAGAATTGATCTATTAATTCGTACGGATTTACTTCTGTGTCGCGATTCCTATAGTATGGGGTACTAATTTTATCAAAAATAGAATAGAACCATCTATACTTAATTGTATCACCAGATTCGATCAGCTCATTAAACATTCCTGTACCACAATGCATACCATCATTGCTCTCTTCCATTTCACCATCCTTAAATGTTTCGTAATTAGCATTTATCCAGTAATGTTCATAATAGTCTCTAGATTTGGCATAAAATGCTCCCCCGTGATTAATTATCTGCATCGTTGGATCTTGAAATGCACGTAATTCATTCTCGTTTACAATCCACTCAATGTCTAGCTTTTCATCCTGATCTGGGTCCAATACTGTTTGAAAAATAGGATCATCATATTCGCTGTAAAATGAATGTACCATGAACAATTCAAAACTATCTTCCAAAGGATTATGCCGCTGATAAGCTTTAAAAGCTAATAAACAAAATACATATAACAAAAAGAATGGTATATCTAAAATGAACGCCCATCCTAAAATTTGAAGTATGAGATTTTTGAATTTAGTTTTTGTCATTATACCCAAAATAGGCGATAATCTGACCGAATGTAGATTAATAATCTAATCCGATCAATCTGTTTATCTAGCTGAGTCAACTGTTGTTTTGAGCACCGTCACCCTTCCCACCAATCCCTTTTTTCCTACATTTGCACAACCATGAGTCAGCCTATTCAAATATCCGCTGTAATTATCACCTTTAACGAGGAGAAGAATATCGGGCGTTGCCTTGAATCCTTAAAAGGGATTGCCGATGAGATTGTGGTTGTGGACAGCTTTTCAAAAGATAAGACAGAAGAAATCTGCAATGAATATGGAGTGAGATTTATTCCGCACGCATTTGACGGACATATTGAACAAAAGAATTGGGCAAGAGAACAAGTTAGTTTTCCTTATGTCCTCTCTTTAGATGCAGATGAAGCTTTGGACGACACCTTACGTGAATCAATCCTGTCTATTAAAAAGAATTGGGAACATGATGGCTACAAAATGAACCGTTTAACAAATTATTGCGGAAAATGGATTCATCAAACCGGCTGGTATCCCGACACCAAACTCCGATTATGGAATAATGAAAAAGGCCATTGGACAGGTGAAAACCCGCATGATGAGTTTAAATTATTTGATCAAGATGCAACCGTTGGTTTTATCAAAGGAGACATCCTGCACTATAGCTATCATCATCCAGACGATCACGATAAACAAATCGAGTACTTTACCAATATTGCCGCAAAGGCCTTTGTAGAAAAAGGGAAAAAACCTTTTTTTGGTCAAGCTTACCTCAGTGCATTTCTCAAATTCGTCAAATGCTATTTTATTAAATTAGGTTTTTTAGACGGCAAAGAAGGGTGGATTATCAGCAAAAAATCAAGCTATGCTGCTTGGTTAAAATATCATAAAATCAATCGCCTTTTAAGAGATGATAAAGAATCCAAATAAGATTGTTATCAGCAGAACGGACAGCATTGGTGATGTTGTTTTGACATTGCCGTTAGCTGGTATTTTAAAAGAACGTTTTCCAAATGCGTATATCATCTTTCTGGGCAATACTTATACTAAACCCATTATTTCTTGTTCTGAACACATCGATGAAGTTTGGGAATGGGCTGAAATAGAAAAAAAACATACAGAAGAACAAATTGTCTGGCTAGCAGAGAAAGAAGTCGATGTATTTATTCACGTTTTCCCGCGTAAAGAATTGGCCCGATTGGCTAAAAAAGCTGGTATTAAAAATAGAATTGGAACCTCCCACCGATTATATCATTGGTTCACATGTAATTATCGACCATCTTTTACCAGAAAACGGAGTCCGCTACATGAAGCGCAATTAAATACAAAGCTGCTCTCCCCTTTGAGAATTGGATCTGACTATTCGTTAAATCTATTGAACGACTATATTGGATTTAGTAAAATTCCGAGTCTGCCAGATAATTTTGGTAAGCTCATTGATCCTCATAAAACATCTGTCATTCTGCATCCAAAATCGCAGGGTAGCGCCAAAGAGTGGGGTGTGCCTAATTTTATGGAATTGGCTCGAACACTAGATCCAAAAAAGTTTACGGTCTTTTTTACGGGTACCGAAAAGGAAGGACTATTGTTTCGTGCTGATATTCCAGATCAGAACAATATGGTTGACTTAACAGGGAAAATGACCTTAGATGAGTTAATCGCTTTTATCGCTGCAGCTGATGTATTGGTCGCAGCTAGTACAGGCCCTCTGCATATTGCGGGAATTACAAATCGACATGCCATCGGGCTCTTTTCTGCCATTAAACCCATTCATCCAGGACGTTGGAAACCATTAGGAGATCAGGTGGATATTTTAGAAGATAAAAAAAATATGGAATTGACCCAACCCTTATCCATTTCCGTACGTGATGTATTACAAGTAGTGGAGAATACTCCAAAAAAATAAGCCCGAACGCACATATGTGCGTCGGACTTATAAACTTTGAAATGAAAAAAACTACTTACTCTGTCTTTAAACATAAGGATATTTCCTTGTATTCACAAACTTTTTATGCTTTTACTTTCGAGAAGGCCTTAATCGCTTCATGATTTGCTTCTCTTTGACGATCAGTACGTTTTATAAAGGTTAGAAATATATTTTCGGTTTTCAACAGGTTAAAACCTCAGGAAAATAGGCAAAAAATCAGTTTGGCAAGAAATTTGATTTTACTCCAGTGTTGTTCAATGCGAACACATTATTAAACCTTTAAAATTATAGTGATGAAAAAAATTGGAATAAGCTTTTTGGCCTTGGCGGCACTTTTAAGCAGTCACGCAACTGAAGTTGAGCCTGCGGTAATCGAAAATCCGGAAACAAACGAAGCGATGTCGTTTAATACACGACCAAATAGCGCCTTTGCACCGGGAGAAAAACTAGTGTATCGACTTTCTTATGGAATCTTTGATGCTGGAGAAGCAACACTGACCGTGGACGAAGTAGATAAGCAAGTACATGGCCGTAAATTATGGCGTGTACGAGGAATAGGAAAAACAATCTCTGCATTCGAGTGGTTTTATAAGGTCAATGACCGATATGAATCTTACATTGATGCACAGGGTTTATTTCCCTGGGTCTTTATTCGTCGTGTAGATGAAGGTGGTTATAAAATTAATCAAGATTATACGTTCAAACAGCACCAGAATAAAGTGGATAATGGTGAAGGAAAAGAATTTAGTGTTCCAAGTGCTGTTCAAGATATGATCTCGGCATTCTATTACGCCCGCACTATGGATTACGATAATGCAAAAAAGGGAGAAACTTTTTTGGTAAACATCTTCTTAGATGATGAATTGTATCCAACAAAAATTAAATACTTAGGAAAAGAAGTTATTCGTACCCGTAATGGTAAGTTTCGTTGTCATAAATTCGCTCCTGTCGTGCAAGAAGGACGTGTGTTTAACAGCGAAAAAGACCTGACGGTATGGATTACAGATGACGAAAACAAGATTCCAATCATGGCAAAAGCGGATATTAAAGTCGGCTCTATGAAAATGCATTTGGTCGATTGGGAAGGATTGTCAAACCCGATGGCAAAAGTCAAATAATATTGCAGTAGCAACCAAACTGCAAGGAGTGATTGGCAAACGTTAACCGTGCGCGAATCACTCCTTTAAAATCTGGTTTAATAGTGAAATAAAGACCTGCTCTTTCGATTGCCGAAGAGCAGGTCTTTTGTTTTCAAAGGATTATATTTAACTTGAGAACAGTTAAATCTCAATTAACCTATGAAAAAATGCTTATTATCATTCCTATTGATGGCAGTGGTCCATTCGGTTTCTGCACAATCGGGAAAGTATGTTTCGTTTGAATTAGCGGGAAGTGGAGGAATAGCTTCGTTCAACTACGAAAAAGTCTTCCAATCTTTTGGGTCAGATCATTTTTACATGCGCTATGGAATCAGCTTTGCGCCGGTTGACGTAAATAACGGTACGGCCATCATCTTCCCAATTATGTTCCAATCCAAATGGGGCGGAAATGGCCATTATGCAGACCTCGGAATTGGTCAAGCTATAACCATCACGACTCGTGGGTCAGGATATATCAGAATGCCTTTGAGTATGGGTTATCGTTTTGAGCCCACTGATAAGCGTTATTATTTGCGGGCGGCTTATACCCCTATTGTCTCTTATCTCTTCAATTTTCAATGGGAAAATTGGGCTTGACTAACCTTTGGATATCAATTATGAAAAAGATCTTATACATAGTTGCCATAGCACTTCTTATATCTTGTAATAAAGAGGAGATTTTTGATGGCCCAGACACCTATTTCGATGATTTTGAAGCTTATGATACCAAAGAGGATCTTCAAGATGGCGAGAATGAATTATGGTCATTTTTTCAATTGACCCGTGAAGAAAATGATATTACGATCGACACAAACACCGTTCACACTGGATCAAAATCGGTTAAATTCGAATGTGCTGCCGGCGCGGATGGAAATGCCTCTAAATGCTCTATTAATAAGCAATTCATGGCCTTCTGGGAAGATGAGACCGTTCATGTCGATTTCTGGATGTATCTGGAAGGAAATGAATCAGCACAATGGCTATTTGTATTTGACTTAGAAGAATCGACACCTGTTGGTGCAGGGCCTGGTATACGATTAGCGCTCGTCGATGACCAAATCACAGTAGAGCACAAATATCCTAATCCTAATATTCATCAACCCGACGAACAGCAATTCCGTATCCAAGAGACCAATGGGTTCATATTGCGTTTGAAACCAAATTATCGCGTAAGAAAAAAGGTTTTATTAAGGTTTGGCAAGATGATGTCCTGATCATTGAACAAAGTGATTGGCAAACGTTGCCTAAGGATATTCTCTATTTTCAGCAAGGAACTAAAGGAGGGTATAGCCAAATTGAATTTGGAATTACAGCAAACTCACAAGATAGCCCTCATGTCATGTATGTAGATGATGTGAACGTCGGTTTAGTTGAATAATATCACTTATCTTCGTGCTGCATGTTCGCAGTAGAACGAAAAAATAGACGATCTGAATGGGTCTTTATGGTGCTAGCCGGATTATTTCTGGGCTCATTGACCATGTTGAACATCCTGGGAATCACCAAATTTATTTCACTCGATTTTTCTTTATTTGGATCCGAAATTCCGTTTCCGATTGCCGTTGGTGTATTGGCCTACCCGATTACTTTTTTATGCACCGACTTTATTAGTGAAATCTACGGTAAAAAACGCGCCAACATGGTCGTTTGGGTTGGTCTAATCCTTAATTTATGGGTGCTGTTTATCTTATGGCTAGGTGGTGTTTTACCCCCAGGTCCAGCGTTGAACGATGCAGGTGAAATTATCCGCGATTCTAATGGATGGGTTTTTTATGAAGTCAGAACAGCCACTTTTGCCGCCACCTCAGCCAGTATGATTGCTTATGTCTCTGCGCAATTTGTGGATGTGCATGTCTTTCATTATTTAAAAGAGATCACCAATGGGAAATATTTATGGCTTCGAAATAACGGTTCGACCTTGGTTAGTCAATTGGTCGATTCAACAGCTGTTATTCTCATCACCCATTATTATGCAGATGCATTACCAAAAGATGCCGTAGGCGACTTAACGCATCCGCTGCTCTATTTCATAATGGCAAGTTATTCTTTTAAAGCATTAACCGCACTCATTGACACCATTCCATTTTATATTGGGGTCAAGTACATCACACGATATATTCAAAAAGATGAAATCAGTACAGATAAAAAATAGACCTATTCCATTTCTTTTGATCCTGACTATTGTCTTTTTCTCTTCTGCTTTTGGACAAGGGCCAGTTGTATCCCTAAATTTAACTAAGGACATAGTTAAGCCTAAACACTATATTGTTGCTAAAGCTGAAAACGTCATTAAAATCGATGGGGAATTGAAGGAAGAAGTTTGGAATAACACCACTTGGACTGATGATTTTATCGATATTGAAGGAATTAAAAAACCCAAATACCGGACCCGTATAAAAATGCTTTGGGATAGTGTCTTTCTCTACGTATACGCGGAAATGGAAGAACCACACGTTTGGGGAGACATTACTGATCGCGACGCGACCATGTATTATAATAACGATTTTGAAGTTTTTATTGATCCATCCGGAGACACGCGAAATTATGGTGAAATAGAAGTAAATGCTCAAAATGCTGTTTGGGATTTATTGTTAAGTAAACCATATCGAACAGGAGGTAAATACAATACGCAATGGGACATTCCTGGAATCCAAACAGCAGTTTCTATTGATGGGACATTGAACAATCCAAAGGATAACGATCGAGGTTGGTCTTTAGAAATGGCCATACCATTTCAACCCTTTGTTATGCTGAAAAATAAACCACGAACTTATCCCGTTGATGGAGAGCAGTGGCGAATTAACTTTTCGAGAGTCAATTGGGACTTTGAATTAGTTGATGGACAATATCAAAAAAAACGCGATCCAGCAACACAGCAATTATTACCTGAATACAATTGGGTTTGGAGCAATCAAACTATGATTAATATGCACGCTCCTGAAAAATGGGGCTACCTTCAATTTTCAGAAAAAGAGACCGTTAGTCATGCTAATTTTGTATATCCAAAAGACTGGGATATTAAACAGGTTGCTTATGCCTTGTTCCTCAAAGCACGTTATCAAAAAATTGAATCCCTTAAAGGATTAGAAGCGAATATACAGCGTCCTTTGTCGATTACCTATGAGGAAAACCAAACTTGCCAAGGCCATTTTACCAAAACCCAAATGGGTTTTGAAATAAACGTAAAAAGTCCATTCACTGGGAAAACCTATCTGATCAACGAAGACGGTTTTTTGCGTGAAATTGAGCCAAGCAAAATCAAAACTGAATTCATCAAATCCACATGGGTACATGGAGGCAAAGTATATGTGGACAGTATTTGGCAAAAGAAATTGACAAAGTACCAATCAATGGGCATAAGCGAAATTTTAGTCGGCGGAAGTCCTGATTTTCTTCGTGCCTTGATTCCAGTTGCTCAAACATTTAACATAAAAGTGCATGCCTGGATGTGGACGCTAAACCGACCTAATGACAGCACGGCCATGTTACATCCTGAATGGTATGCTGTTAATCGAGCAGGTAAAAACTCCTTAGAATATAGAGCCTATGTAGACTATTATCAATGGTTAAGCCCTTTTCATCCTGGCGCAAGAGAATACATCAAAAGTAATGTTCGTGAATTAGCAGAATTAGATGGCTTGGCCTCCATTCATTTGGATTATGTGCGTTACGTAGACGTGATATTGGGTGCTGATTTACAACCTAAATATAATCTTGTACAAGATCATGAAATGCCTGAATATGACTATGGCTATCATCCCATTGCACGTAAAGAATTTAAAGCCTTATTCGGTTATGACCCCATTGATTTAGAACACCCAGAATTAAGCATAGAGTGGCGCCAATTTCGACTAAATGCGATTACCAGTTTAGTTAATGAATTATCGGATATTGCCCATCAAAAAGGACATCGCATTACGGCAGCTGTTTTTCCTTTTCCAGAAATATCACGTCAAATGGTGCGTCAAGCTTGGAATGATTGGAATCTCGATGCAGCCTATCCAATGCTCTACCACAATTTCTATCGTGAGTCAGTTAATTGGATTGGTTTTGCTGCCCAACAAGGTGTCCGCGATGTTGATTTTCCTGTTTTTGGTGGCTTGTACATTCCAGCATTTGAAAACGAAAAAGACTTGGAAAAAGCACTGAATCTCTTAAAGGAAGCAGGTGCTTCAGGAGTTTCAATCTTTACCGCGGATGGTTTGAGTAAGGAGCAGCGGAAAGTGTTGAGGGAGTTTTAGATAAAAAAACAAACTTATAGATCAGTTAAATAATCAATGTGCGACATTATAACAGTCCTAAAATACTATTAATCACTGACACAAGTCATTTTACGGCCCAATCTATATGCCTAACTTTAGAGTTGATTTAATAACCAACCAACTTTAAATTCCTTGAAATCTATTGCCCTTTTTTTAATGTTAATTGGTGTTTCCATTTTTGCGGAAGCGCAGGTTCAGGTCGAAGCTTATGGCGATATTGGGGAGAATAACGTCTCAGAGGGGGCATTCATCAAAAGTGTATTTCGTGCAGGTTATGAGTATGACCAATACCGATTTATGGGAGGTGTTCAGTTAGATCTTTACAGTTCTAATCCTAACCTATTATCCGGTTTTGATATAACAACATCGCGTAATTTTTTAATCAAGGATTACCCAGTAAATCTCAAAGGTTATTACATACTCAATCGCTTTTCAGATTTGATGTATGAAACCAATTGGGGTCTGCGCTTAGCTTCCAAAAAATATGACCGTTTTGCTTTAGAAATTGGCAGTAATTTCAAAACATATACGATAAACGCGAATGGCCGAGCAGAACACGGAATTGCGAAAGAAGATTGCAAGCTGCGGGAGTTTTTTAACCTAACCTATTTGATTTCAGGTTATGTAATGCCACATAATCACAACTGGAATTTAGGCTTGACCATTACCAATATTGACTATTATACGATTAACCAATCAACCAATCCCATTTTTAATTTACAAATGAAATATGACCTTAAACCAAACCTGTCCGTCCCTATCGATTCATGGTATAAACAGGCAGGAATTTTTAATATTTACGCCAATTATTTTGGCTACTTTTTTAGAGGAGGAGTAAAATGAGAAATTGGCAAATAATACTAGTCTTTCTTGTTGCGCTATTGGGTGCTTCAAGCTGTCATAAAATGGAAATGCGCGGATTCGTGACTTCTTACGAAAACGCAAATGTCCGTTTTGAACAATCACTGATTTGGAATAACGAACAGGGTTATTCAACAATAGAACTCTCTAAAAACGCCTATGAAATCAACGTAATGGGAGATTCGCATGTAGGTGGCGTTGAGAACCTGGACGCCTTTTTTGAAGCTTCTCAAAATGATAATGTCGCCGCTGTCGCCATGATAGGTGACATTACTACGGGTCACGAAACCGATTATAATGTATTGGCAGAACACCTACCCAACATCGATTGCACACCGTTGGCTGCGCAGCAGCAAAGCTACTCTGCAGAGGTGCGAATAAGAACGCAACGGCAGTATTACTTTAAAAGGCGAGAAAATATACTAAGCACCTTCCTCGACATCAACAATATAAGGTGTGACTGGCATAGAATCTATTCTCGCTCTGATTGGCTGAATATAATGCATATAATCTGGCAATAATGAATCTTCCATGGGTACTGAAGAAGGGAATTTCTCAGCACGATGGTTGATTTGTTTGCCATTTTTCCAAAAACGATAACAAACATGTGGACCAGTGGCCAATCCTGTACTTCCAACATATCCAATTACCTGCCCTTGCTCAACAAAAACACCTTTTTTAATGCCACTAGCAAAACCGCTCATATGCAGGTATTGTGTGGTATACGTTTCATCGTGTTTGATTTTAACATAGTTTCCGTTTCCACTAGTATAAGATGCAGCAATGACCGTTCCATTAGCTGTTGCCCAAATCGGTGTGCCGTGTGGTGCTGCATAGTCTGTTCCGAGGTGCGCTTTCCATCGTTTTTGAACCGGATGGAATCTTCTTCCGGAAAAACCAGAACTAATGCGCGAGAATTGCACCGGAGCCATTAAGAAAGGCCGACGCATTTCTTTTCCTTCTTCATTAAAGAAGCCAATCTTCGTTCCAGTTGAATCGAGCGAATACTTAAAGGCGTAAAATTCATGCCCTTGATGCTTAAACCAAGCCGAACTAATACCTCCGATTGCGTAGGGTTCTCCATCAACAGACTTTTCAGTGTATACGACCTTAAATTCATCTCCAGGATACAGGCGAAAAAAGTCGATTGTCCAAGCAAAAACACCAGCAACATACTCTGCCATCTCCCCCGTCATATTGATATCCTTCAATTGCTGATCCAGCGCAAAAGTCAAGTTTGAGTTTTGCACGATTTCTCCCGAAATCATGCGTTCAGTTTCTTCGTGTGGTTTGGCCTTCTTTTCAACAAATACAGAATCAGTAAAGTCAAAAATCACATATTCGACTCTGTTTTTTGGATAAACACAGTACTGCACATTTTTAGCCGTATCTCCAATTTCAGCCAATATTAAAAAAGGATCTCCTTCTTTTACATAACGCAATCCTATAAGGGAATCAGCTGCTTTTTCGGCAGCTATATTTATGTGCCATTGCGAAACCCCGTATGGTGCAAACATATGACTCATGGTCCAGTTATCTTCAATTGTATCACGAATGACTTGAAATGAATCTAAGGTAAAACCATATTCAACCACCGGAGGGGGTGGAAGAACTGTGTCTTGAATAATAACTTGTTCTTCAGATGTTTGATTATCCCCACAACTAAAAGCCAAGAATACAATTATTCCGCTCAAGACGATCCATTTTTGCATGCGCATTCCTTTTTTGATATTAATGATAGTGTCCATACAAAACTAGGACTAATCCATTGTGTTTCATTCGGACATCGGAGTCTTTATTAAACAAGAAATGTTAGTTTTAAATAACGAGATCTGGGTTGTGATTTTAATTCAGAATGCAACCGAATAATTATTTATTCAACAAAAAATGAAGATAATTAGCGCAAAAAGGTCAAAAACTGGTAAAATATATGAACGACAATTTTGTTCATCATTTTAGAAAAGCTAATTGGTCAGGCAGATCTCTGGATTCGTCGATTTAATTTTGAATTACAATATATAACTGCTAGATTGCTGACAGATAACCAGTTAAAAATTGCATACACGACTAACCAACTTATATACCCCCTAAGCGTGTAAAAACAAAAAAGAGATCATTCAAAACGCCTATGCCCTTTGCCCCAACCAACACTATTTAAGTGAATGATGCCAAAATTTTTTGAATACGTTTAATTTCTTTGTTTGGTTAAAAAGCCTACTTAAGTAAACTCTTAAGTAGGCTTTTTTATTGCTTTGTATTTGAAATTTTATTTCTACAAAAGGGCACTAATAAATCTTACCTTTTTTAATTGAGGTTGACAAGACAGCATCTACCCACGATTTACCCCATTCATCACGTTCTTGATCTGACCATAATTCAGGATAGAAAATTCTGCGTTGAAAGTGCGGCGGTAAATATTTTTGCCAGTTCGTTCCTCCTGTTCCTTTCGACTCTCCTTTTTGCACGAGATAATGTGCTGCTGTCCTAAAGTGAACCAACGGCCAGTTGATATTAACATTGACATCCAACTCACGCAATTCCTTGATTAAATCCTGATTATTACGATCAGTTTCTGCCAAGTTCAGATACTTTTGCCAAAGGTTTATCGGTTGATATTGATCAGCGAATTCATGAAAATCATCCATGTATTTAGCTTCGAAATCACGAAGTGTCAAGGTTTTTTCTCCCGTATCTTCTACTATCGCACCGCGTCGCCAATAAATATTGTCCAATTGCTGGTGATGATTGGCATCAAATAGTTCTTCCCGTCGTGAATCGTGAACCAGGTATTTCAAATCGGTACAAGCGATTTCGATATAACGATAACTGGCTGTTTGAAAACCACTAGCTGAAAGCAAGGACATACGGAACTTTCGAAATTGCTCTTTTTCCATCCCAAATCGCATGATGTCAAACGAATTGGTCAACGCTTCAAAGTATTTATTAACCCGTCTTAAGCGTTCAATAAAGAAATTAACATCCAAGTCCTTTTTCCATCCCAAATCTTCACCAATTGGTGAAATATCTTTCCCGTTTTTACAGATTTGCTCGATTTCATGTGAAATCAATGAAAAATACAACTCGGTGATTTGATGATAAACAATGAATATCTTTTCATCTGGGAAATCTGTTTTTGGTTTTTGCAAACTCAATAGTGCATCCACTTCAATATAATCCCAATAGGTCAATGGATTAGCGTAGATAAGCCCGTCTAAATACGCATCTAAGTCTTGGCCTATAGAGGCATACTTTTCTTTTAATATCTTGATGCGCTCAAGTGTTGCTTCAGAAATTTCCATAGTTGTTACTTTTAAACTTAGCTAAAGTAAGGAATATGTAAGGTCAAATTAATGACGAGTATCATGATTGGATAAATACGTGTGATTTGATAGAAGATCGGAAATCGTGGGTCAACGCTTAAATAGTTTTCTATTGAGCCATATCAAGAGAATAGCCCCGATCGTTGCGGTAATGATCGATCCGATCCAAGAAGAAGAGCCGGTTTCGAATCCTAAAAGACCAAATAACCATCCACCAAAAAATCCACCGACAATACCTAACAGCATATTCCATACCACCCCCTCAGATTTTGATTTCATGATTCTTCCGGCCAACCATCCCGCAGCGGCGCCAATTATAAGTGAAACGATAAGCTTGATCATAGTCCTTTTTTTATCCAATTTAGGCATTTTTATTCACTCCCCAAGTACGATAGACTTTATTGAATAATAACTTTTCTTAAATAGTTGTTATTAACCGTGTTGACCTGTACCGAATACAAACCTGATTTTAATTCATCAATATCAATCAAAAAATTTTGTTCGTTATTTACCACGTAAGCCTTTACGATTCTACCATTGATGTCAATAATGTCGATTGATTCAATTACATCTAAACAGTTGATCTTTAAAAAATCATCGGTCGGGTTTGGAAAGAGTTTTATTGAAGTATCTTCTACACTATATTCAATTGAAAGTACCAAATCATTCGATTGAAAAATTCCCTGCCCATAGGTTGCTGCAAACAGATTTCCGGCTGCGTCAATGGCCAGTCCCGTATTGCCAAAAATATTATTATTAGTTAGTCCATCACTGATGTCGATCCAAGAGGCTCCGTTATCAATGGATTGCCAAATACCGCCATTCAAATTATGTAATGTGTCTTGCTCTGCTCCGCTCAATCCAGCAATAATCGAATTTCCTGCATACATCAGGTTGTGAACAGGTGTTGGCCGATCATCGTTCCAAGGGCCAGTAATCTCCTCTGCCAAACCTGATGGGTCAATTTTATAGAGTTCCCCTTCTTCCGTCCCGGCATAAAGGAAAGGTGCTTCATACGCCAAAGACAAAACAACCTCTCCACCCAAATAAGAAGGCACAATTGGGACCGTTTCTCCATTATCCTCACTCATAAAAATACCGGTTTCATGCGAGAAATACACCGTATCATTATTGGTATAAACGATATCATTCGCAACGAACTCGCCCGTTTTATACCAGGAGTCTCCAGCATCGATAGATTTATAAATACCAAAACTTCCTACACTGATGTCAAATTCAGAGATTAAGATTTCATTTACCGCTATTGGATTAATGGCTAATCCCATGACCAATTTATTTCCAGATCGAATATTCTCCCATGTTTCAAAACCATCTGTGGTTTTAAAAAGTCCCTGAGCAAAGGTTCCCAAATAAATCGTGCTGGTTTCTTCCGGGTTCATGGCTATGTCCAAACAATGTGCAATGGGCCCAGTATAAGTCCATGCTCCAAATTCATCTCGAATGGCTAGCGATTCTCAAAATCACCCGAAACTGGGTTTTCAAGTGTTTGCCCCGTATAATTATTATAAGCAATGCCTTGTTTTAACTTTAAAGCCAATACATCCGGAATTTTATCTGGAAACAGTGCAAATTTTTCCTCTAATGCAAACGTTGAATAAATAATCGACGAAGCCCAATCTACCCCCTGACGGTTTTCATTGAGATCTCCTCCAATACCCAAGGTCACGATTGGACTAATACCGTATCGAAAGGTTATTCCGCCTCCATACGAGTCATCTAAAAACGCTAGAGAAGTACCACCTCCGGCGCAAATTTCTATTTCATTCTTGCCAATCATTTCTGCACGATCTGCTGTATAGTTATTAATCAGACAACTATTCAGGGTGAATAGCAGAAATACAGGTGTTAATCGAAAGATTAGTTTTGAGTCATTCATTTTGGTAACCTGAATTTAGGAAAAACTATGTTAAGTGCATCCAGTTTTATCCTCAAAAATCAATTTAAAAGCCCTTATTTTGATCAAATTCAAATCAAATAATCAACAAATTGCAACAGTTATTAAAAAAAGCGGCTTTTTAAGGTTTCTAAGTCACGCTTATCCCCTTTAAAAGTCTAACTTTGCATCTTGCGATTAATACATCTATTTAGAATTAAAAATGGCTGAAAGAAAACAGATTAACAATGCGTTAATCTCCGTATTTGACAAAACTGGTCTAGACGAGATTGTCGAAAAATTAGACGAACAAGGAGTAACGATCTATTCGACAGGTGGAACTCAAAAATTTATTGAAGATATAGGCATCAACGTTGAGCGCGTAGAAGACCTTACCTCTTACCCATCTATTTTAGGTGGTCGTGTTAAAACTTTACACCCAAAGGTATTCGGTGGTATTCTATCCAGAAGGGATAATACAACTGATCGCGAACAAACGGCTGAATATGAAATTCCAGAATTGGATTTAGTAATTGTTGATCTTTATCCTTTTGAACAAACAGTGGCTTCAGGAGCAGATCATCAAGCAATAATTGAAAAGATTGATATCGGTGGTATTTCCTTAATTAGAGCGGCAGCTAAAAACTATAAGGATGTTGTTATCATTCCTTCTAAAGACCAGTATGCGCCATTTTTGGATATTATTTCTGGACAGACCGAGGGAACAACCATGGAAGAGCGTAAGTCATTTGCGAGAGATGCATTTAATGTCTCATCGCATTACGATACGCATATCTTCAACTATTTTAATCAAGATGAAAAGGATGCTTTTAAGCAAAGTATCCCAGAAGCAAAAGTGCTTCGTTACGGAGAAAACCCGCATCAAAAAGGTGTTTTTTATGGTGATTTAGACGCCATGTTTGATCAACTTCATGGTAAGGCGCTTTCGTATAATAACTTATTGGATGTTGACGCGGCTGTTCAGTTAATGGCTGATTTTGTTAACGACGATCCAACATTTGCTATTCTCAAGCACAATAATGCTTGTGGACTAGCCACACGATCAACTATTTCACAAGCTTACAAGGATGCATTGGCTGGTGATCCGGTTTCTGCTTTTGGTGGAATCCTAATCTCAAATAAGCCAATTGATTTGGAGGCCGCTACTGATATTCACGAATTGTTCTGCGAAGTAGTCATTGCGCCAGGATATAATGCTGACGCCCTTGAATTATTAAAAGGTAAAAAGAACCGTGTATTATTGGTTCAAAAAGAGGTTGCGCTTCCGAAAAAACAATTCAGAACTATATTGAACGGCGTTTTAGAGCAAGACAAAGATTTGATAACAGATCAAAAGGCAAATTTTGAAACACGCACAAAAGCAAGGCCTACTGAGCAAGAATTGATCGACCTAGAATTTGCTAATAAATTGGTAAAACATACCAAGTCGAACACCATTGTACTTGCAAAAAACCGTCAATTATTGGCGAGCGGAACAGGACAAACATCGAGAGTTGATGCATTGCGACAAGCGATTCATAAAGCCCAATCATTCGATTTTGATTTGAAAGGTGCTGTGATGGCTTCAGATGCATTTTTCCCGTTTCCTGATTGTGTTGAAATTGCCAACAACGCAGGAGTAACAGCTGTCGTTCAACCGGGAGGATCGATCAAAGATCAACTTTCCATTGACTATTGTGATACAGCAAATATGAGTATGGTATTTACTGGAAACCGACATTTTAAACATTAGATAATACATTGAATTATAACCAAAAAAGAAACTTTTTTTTGAAAATTCAGTAAAAGCATAGAATAAACCACGACAAACAGACTAATTTTTACCAAATGGGATTATTTGATTTTCTTACCCGTGAAATCGCTATTGACCTTGGGACGGCCAACACCCTTATCATCATGAATGATAAGGTGGTGGTTGATGAACCGTCCATTGTAGCGAAAGACATCCAGAGCGGTGCCATTGTTGCCATTGGCAAACAAGCACAGCAAATGCATGGTAAAACCCACAAACTAATTGAGACCATTCGTCCTTTGAAAGATGGGGTAATTGCAGATTTTGAGTCAGCCGAGCAAATGATTAGGGGGATGATTAAAATGATACACACGGGTAATCGTTTAATCAGTCCATCTCTAAGAATGGTTATTTGTATCCCTTCTGGTATTACAGAAGTTGAAAAGCGTGCGGTTCGTGATAGTGCCGAACATGCCGGAGCGAAGGAAGTCTTTTTGATTCACGAGCCTATGGCCGCCGCAATCGGTATTGGTATTGACGTGGAAGAGCCAATGGGGAATATGATTATTGACATAGGTGGTGGTACGTCTGAAATTGCCGTAATCGCGTTAGGTGGTATTGTCTGTGATAAATCGATCCGTGTTGCGGGTGATGATTTTACAACCGATATTGAAGAATACATGCGAAGACAACACAATATTTTGGTTGGAGAGCGAACTGCTGAACAAATTAAAATTGAAGTCGGATCTGCACTTACGGATTTAGGTGATAAAGCACCAGAACCTTTTGCGGTGCGTGGTCGAGATTTAATGACAGGTATTCCAAAAGAAATCTCCATTACTTACTCAGAAGTGGCTCACGCGTTGGATAAAAGTATCTCTAAAATTGAAGAGGCGATTTTAACTGCCTTGGAGATGACACCACCAGAACTTTCTGCAGATATCTATAAGACTGGAATCTATCTCGCGGGAGGTGGATCTATGTTACGCGGACTTGATGATCGTATTTCAGAAAAAACAAAATTACCTATTCATATTGCTGAAGATCCACTTCGCGCTGTGGCCAGAGGAACAAGTATTGCCCTTAAGAATATTGGAAGGTTCCAATTCTTAATGCGCTAAAACATGTCCGACTCAACAATCGGACAACGATTAACGAACCAGGATTGAATGATAAGATTAAATGCAAAAGCTAATTCAATTTTTAAAGAAGTTTAGAGATTTTTTCATCTTTTTTGTCCTGCAAGTTTTTGTCCTTTCTCTTTTTTTCAACAGTAAAGCTTATCACCGCTCTAAGATGATTAACACCTCATCTGGAATTGTTGGATGGTTTGTCGAAAAGAAACACAATATCACCAAACATTTTAGTTTAGAAGAGGCAAATGAGATGCTCATGGCTCAAAATGCGGAGCTTTTGGCACAACAACCACAAAGTTTTTATCAGCTGCAGGGTGATGTCTTCTCCGTAAACGACACCCTCCGAAAACAACATTATACCTATATTCCTTCAACTGTTATCAACTCCACCAGTAATGACAGCCGTAATTTTTATACACTGAATAAAGGACGGGCTCAGGGCATAAAACCCGGCATGGGGGTCATTGCTGATCAAGGCGTTATCGGTTCTGTTATCGATGTCTCTGACCATTATTCAATTGTGATGTCCGCTTTGTCGGATGATAGCAAAATCAATGTCAAACACATTGCCAATAATGAGTATTGGATTTTGAGTTGGGAAGCATTTGATCCGGAATATGGACAAATACACAATGTAAAGCGGGATGTCACTTTTGAAATTGGTGATCAAGTCGTGACCCGCGGAGGTGATCTTCGTTTTCCTGAAGGAGTTGCCGTTGGAACGATAGCAGAAGTAGTTTCAGAGGATGGTAGTCAAACCATCTCATTAAAAATTAAACTAGCTGTAAATTACAATGGCGTCTATCATGTTTATGTGATTAATAACCTCATGAAAGATGAACAGGCCGTACTCGAACAAAATGCATTAGAACGTGAATAATACGTGGGTTAAATATGGATCTTATTTTGTCTTGATCGTACTCTTGCAAGGTCTGGTGATCAATAATATTGAGGTAAACGCATATCTCAATCCTATGATCTATCCAATCATGATTTTGATGCTGCCTTTTGAACTCAACGCCATTATTACGATGCTTGTGGCACTTGTTTTAGGTGTTTCGGTTGATGCCTTTAGTAACACATTCGGTTTACACGCTTCCTCTGCATTACTGGTTGGTTATTTGCGTCCAATACTTCTCAACTTAATTAAACCACGCGATGGATATGTTACGACATTACTTCCGAGCATTCACGATATGGGGAAACTTTGGTTTTTGATTTATGCCTCCTCTATCGTCTTAATTCACCACCTTTGGTTTTTCACGGTTGAGGTATTCCGGTTTGATTTGTTTTTCCACATTCTATGGCAAACCGTCGCAAGCGCATTTTTCTCTATTGCTTTAATCGTAATATTTCAGTACATTTTCTATAAGTCCTCTAAGAAATGAGAAATATAGACAATCGAAAATATGTCATTGCACTCATCTTTGTGCTGATACCGATTGTTTTTATCATTCGGCTCTTTTATATGCAAGTCGTGGATGACAAATGGAAAGAACGTGCAGCGCAAATTTCTGAAAACAAGATTTTGACCTACCCCGCAAGAGGTATCGTTTATGATCGGAATGGTGAAAAGCTGATTGGCAATGAAGTTTATTATGACATTCGTGTCGTTCCGCGTCAAGCAAAAGAAATAGACAGTGTATCCTTTGTCAAACTGCTGGGCATCTCAATGGAGAAGTATATGGAAAAAATGAACAAGGCGCGGGATTATTCCATGCGGAAACCCTCCGACGTAGTGCGTCAAATTCCGCCAAATGAATTTGCTCAGATTGCCCCCGAATTGTATAAGTATCCCGGATTTTTCGAGGTGGCGCGCACGCAGCGGGTATATCCTAAAATGATAGCAGCCCATGTTTTGGGTTATATGAATGAGGTGAGTCCTGCAGATATTGAAAAAGACCCCTACTACCATTCCGGCGATTATATCGGCAGAAACGGAATTGAAAGGATGTACGAACGTCAGCTGCGAGGTCAGCGTGGCGTAAAGTACTATTTGCAAGATGCAATTGGTATGGCTACAGGCAGCTATGAAGATGGAGCCTACGATACACTTGCCGTTCAGGGAAAAAATATAACCCTTTCCATCGATTCGGACCTACAAGCGTATGGAGAAAAGCTAATGGAGAATAAATTAGGAAGTATAGTTGCGATTAAGCCTTCTACGGGCGAGATCTTATGCATGATTTCTGCTCCAAATTACAATCCTAATTTACTTGTGGGTAGGCATATGGGCAAACATTATGGAGAACTGCAAGAAGACACTTTAATTCCTCTGCAAAATCGCCCTTTAAATTCAGCTTACCCTCCTGGGTCGATATTTAAACCCGTTATGGCATTAATTGCTATGCAAGAAGGCGTGGTCACAGCAAAAGCTAGTTTCCCCTGTAATCGGAGTTTGGCTGGTTGCCATAATCATCCTACTGCTCAAAACATTTCTGACGGTGTCAAGATGTCTTGTAATCCATATTTTATTTCACTTACACGTCGTATTATTCAACAAGGAAAGGAAAAAAGTATCTTTAAGGATGCAGCCATAGGGTTAGATATTTGGGCAGAATATGTTCGTAGTTTTGGTATTGGAACAGATTTGCATACGGACTATCCTGGCGGTGTGAAAGGAAATGTACCCGATCGGCAGTATTATGATGAAGAATTCCCAAACCGAAGCAACCCTTATGGTAAACACCGTTGGGCTTTTAGCACCATTCAATCTATCTCTATTGGTCAAGGGGAAGTCTTGATTACCCCCATGGAAATGGCCAATTTAGCGGCTATTATGGCCAACCGCGGTCATTTTTATTATCCCCATTTTGTCAAATCAATTGAAGGTGGTAATGTTCCTGAAATCTATCTGAAGAAGAATAAAACGATGGTTGATCCTGAATATTTTGAGCCGGTCATTGACGGTATGTGGCGCGTAGTTCACGAACCCGGAGGAACAGCGAGAAGAGCTAGAATCGACAGCATTGCTGTTTGCGGTAAAACAGGTACGGTAGAAAACTTTAAACGCATTAGTGGAAAGGTATATCAATTAACCGACCACTCGAACTTCATGGCCTTTGCGCCAATGGAGAATCCTCAAATCGCAATTTCGGTTTTTGTTGAGAATTCAGGGTTTGGCGGAACATGGTCTGCCCCAATTGCGAGTTTGATGATTGAAAAATACATCACTGGTACGGTAAAAGACAGTTTAAAAGAACAACGCATTTTGGATGCTAATCTAATTCCAGATGCTGACGATATCATACGCGAATGAGAGGTAAACAATCAAATATATTCGCGTCATTGGACTGGGGTGTGCTAACTGTTTATTTCCTACTTGTTTTTTTGGGGATTAGCAATATTTATGCTGCTGTTTACGATCCTGATCATGCTGGTCTATTTGACTTAGAAACGGAACATGGTAAACAAATTATGTGGTTTGGTGTTTCCTTGTTTCTTGGATTGATTATTCTTTTTTTAGAGGGCAATTTTATTCGAAAGTATGCCTATTGGATCTACGGTGGCACTATATTTTTATTAATCGCTGTACTCTTTACTTCTCCAATCAATGGCGCACGATCTTGGTTTGGATTCGGAGGAGTCGGAATTCAACCTTCAGAATTTGCAAAAGTAGGAGTTGCCTTAGCATTGGCTCGTTTTATTGACCAGAATGGTGGACAAAAAGAGCGAAATCGTGTGCGAAAAAATGCGGGGTTAGCCACCTTATGGGGCGTCATTCCTTTTATATCCAAGAACAAATCCACCGCGTTTATCTTGGCCCTGCCTTGCGTTCTCGTCTTATTGCAACCCGATGCAGGTACCTTTATAGTTTTTACCTCTTTCCTTCTGGTGCTGTATCGTGAGGGATATGCAGGCAATATTCTTTTATTTCTAGTTATTGGGGTGATCATTGCGATCATTACGCTACTTGTTGCGGACAATAGTTTTTTATTGCCGTTTACAAAGATTAAACTGACCGGCAAAACGGGCATTATCATTACCCTCGTTGTCTTAACGGGTGTTTTCGCTTTGCTGATCAATTCATTTGTAATGAAACGGAACCGTAAAAGTCTTTACCGTTCACTATTTGGTAGCTTTATTGTTGCTGTACTTTTTGTGAATTTTGTCGAGTTGGGCTATTCAAATGTATTGCAAACCCATCAGAAAGAAAGAATCGATTTGGTACTCGGTAAAATTGAAGATCCGAATGGAAAGGGGTATAATATTAACCGCGCTAAAGCGGCTATTGGTTCGGGTGGTTTTGCAGGCAAGGGGTTTAAATCAGCCGCTTTAGCAAATGCTAGTCAACGACATGTACCCATGCAGAGTACAGATTTTATTTTCTGCACTTGGTCAGAAGAAAGAGGTTTTCTAGGATCAGCTTTTCTCATCATTCTGTATACGTTTTTGTTGGTTAAAATCGTCATTATTGGAGAACGACAACGGTCTATCTTTACCCGTGTATATGCGTATTGTGTTGGCAGTATTTTCTTCTATCATTTTATGATCAATGTTGGAATGGCCATTGGACTTGCCCCTGTCATTGGTATTCCACTGCCTTTCTTCAGTTATGGTGGTTCTTCCATTATGGCTTTTAGTCTTTTATTATTCATTCTTCTAAAGCTCGATTCTGAGCGAAAAATTGTTTTACAATAAATGAGAGGAGCACTAAGAACCAAGTCGCCCACCATTCAGGTATTTTTCCTGGCATTTATGGTCTATTTTTTGGCCGGAATTGGAGAGTTGATCTATTTTCTCACATTACAATTGGTCGTTGGAGAGCAGGCCTTGATCAATGCTGATCTCAGAGATGCTCGAATTGTTTTATCACATACGCTCTTCTTTCAGGTGATTGGCTTTTTAATCGCCTTTATCGCAATGTTACGTCTAACGGGTCAACGATTGAATCAGATTGTATCCATGGAAAAATTGCAGTGGAAATATTTCGGATACACCTTTATTGTTTTTTTACTCGGTATGTTTGTCTTGCCAGGTTTATCAGACCTAAACGCCCCGCTCGCCGAGTTCTTACCGGCTGATGTTTTAGAAAGTGAAGCCTTGCGAAATGCCCAAAATGAAAATATCATGGTTCAATCAGATCCCATTCAATTTGGTTTTGCATTAATCGTCATGGGACTTTTGCCAGCGATATGTGAGGAGCTTATTTTTCGTGGGTTTTTAATTCGCAAAATGCTAGAGTCAGGCATGGGCTTTCATGGCGTTGCTATTTTTAGCTCTTTGCTCTTTGCTATTACGCATATGCAGCCCTTGAAAATCTTACCCATGTTCGTTTTAGGTCTTTTACTAGCTTACGTTTACCTTTATTTTCGGAATATCAAGTACAGTATGTTTCTCCATTTTTTGATTAATGGATCTCAAATATTAATGGCTTACCTGATTGGAACGGGCGTTTTGCCTTCGGCATAGCGTCGTGCACAACCATAACCCAAGCTTAGTTGCGCTTTATTCAACAATATCATCAACCTCAACGAGTGACTCGTTTCGCATGCGTAAAAACAGTTGAATTAAGGCAATTACATCCTTTTGGCAATAAGTTACGATTCGATCTAGGTCGTTTTCCTCGTAATACACTCTGGCCACATCCGCCCCAGAAATATCATCTTTTGGTGTGGGGACTTTAAATATATGACAGAGTAAACTTAAAGAGGTATAATGTTTATAATCACCAAACTTCCACAGTTCCATCGTGTCCAGATGGTTAATCTCCCACGGTTTTTTACCAGCAATATCCAAGGCGCCTGGTAAATCAATGGCGTGAATCAACATACGTCTGCCAATAAAAGGAAAATCAAACTCCTTCGCGTTGTGACCACATAACATGTGATAAGGTGAGTTGTAATGTTGATTTAATAGGTTGGCAAAATCTTTTAATAATTCTGCTTCATCATCACTTGCAAATGATTTTAAACGAATGGTTTTTCCTTCCGGTTTATCTTGCACGATTCCGCAAGAAATGCATACGATTTTACCGAATTCGGCATAAACTCCGGCTCGGTCGTATACATCTTCTGCTGTCAAACCATCCTTCTGAAAATACTTCGTTTTTAAGGTATATAATTCAGCCGTTTTCTCATCCAACTCCTTAAATTCATATACCTCTGGAACCGTTTCGATATCCAGAAATAAGACCTTTTCTATGTTTACTTTTCTTAACTGCATGGGTTATCTTTAAAAGACCAAATTAAAGAAAAAATCGGATTACTTTGAACTCAGCCAACTATTTTAAAGTAAAATGCGTAGTCAATTCCAAGGTTCCTTCTTATGAAATATTTTTGCGTTTTATTTTCTATTCTTTTTATTTCAAATCATTCACAGGCGCAGGTTTGGGTGGATGAAGGTGCTATTTGGCATTTTGACTTCTGAACATTGCCACCGAAGGTTTTTATGAATATACCTATACCGAAGATGTACTCATTGATGAGCAAGATTGTCAAAAAATAGAAGGAAGGCGATATTTATATGGTATGGGTGGGCCCGACGGAGATTATGTTTTACTCAGTGAATCAAGTATGGGTGAATTTTATACCTACGTTTTAGGTGACACGATTTTTTATCGGGAAGGTGATGAGTTTCGTGTACTGCTTAATTTTAGTGCAGAGGTTGGTGATGCTTGGTTGATTTCGACGACAAATAATTGGGGTTTTGGATGCAGCGATAGTTCTTATGTAGAGGTTATTGAAGTGGGCTCCATCACCATTGGAGGAACAGACTACCGAACCATAACACTTGAGCCCACATCTGAATCTGCTTTTGGATTTAGAGGTGTTTTTTGTGAACGATTTGGTAATGTCTCTGGTGGTACAGATCCATATTATGATCTCTTCCCACATGATTATGCCTGCGAAGAAATTGTCGAAACAGAAATAATTGAATGGGATTATGCTGGCTTTAAATGCTTTCAAGACAATAGTTTTGAATTATATAATCCGGATGGTGAAACGTGTGATTGGTGGCGCGTTAACCTCACCATTGATGAAAGCCCATCTCAAGAACTTTCATTTTATCCTAATCCTGCAAACGATGAAATCATCATAAATAATCAAAACGGAGTCGATTACGGACTTTATGCTTTAGATGGCACTTTGATTGAGAAAGGTTTAATTGAGCACAGCCATATTTCAATTAGCCACCTTACTAATGGCAACTATGTTCTTGGAATAAATGGTAAAAAAACCAAATTGGTGGTCCTCCATTAATCTATATCAGTACACCCGTTTTTTCAATTAACGGCACTATAACCATATTCTCGTCAACAATGGTCTCTGGCAAGAAAATAAACTTCTTATCGAAGATCTTACTTCCCACATAAAAGCTGACCCAATACTCATTGTTGATTCCAAACACCTCTTCAATAATAGGCTCTATTTTGGCAAAACTTTTCTTCTTCACTGTACCAATATAATGGCGTAAGGTAGAACTCGTGATTTTTTCGCCTGTTGATTTATTCTGCCCGTATCCCCGAGAAGAAACGAGCACATCGTCGATCGGTTCTGATTTTTGATTGAGTATATAAACATTATAAACCTCAGCCGTTTTTTCCTCGTTCAACTCCTTTACAACTGCTACGGAAATACCCTCAACAACTGGTATGTCAATGTCTTTTCTCATTTCTTTTTTTGCAAAATTACTCATGTTCTATGAAATAAGCATCATTCCTGATTAAAAAGACTAATTTTTCTTTCTTTCAGCTATCAGAGCCATTCAAACCTGAAACAAAAACAAATGCTTATCTTTCGTGCTCATGTCAAAACTTAATCGAAAAGATATCACCACAGGCAAAGCTCTTTTCCCTATTGCGGTACTATTTTTAACGATTATTTATGGCCTCTTAATTGGTCCACTATTGCTTGATCAAAAGGCCTTTCCTATTGAATTTATCTTCCTAATTGCCGGCGGAGCTGCTATTGGCCAATTATTATGGATGGGATTTAAATGGGAGGAAATCATGGAAAATATTGCTTCCAAAATCAGTAAGGCCCTGCCCGCAATCCTCGTTCTATTGACCATTGGTATGGTTATCGGTTCATGGATTGCAAGCGGAACGATACCTATGCTCGTTTATTATGGAATTAAACTGATACATCCTGATTCGATCTATGTTGTTGCGTTTATTGTGCCCGTAATCTTTTCCATGCTTACCGGAACCTCTTGGGGCTCGGCGGGTACAATTGGAGTTGTATTGATGGGAGTTGCCGTTTCATATGATGCCCACCTACCTATCGTCGCAGCTGCAGTAATCGGAGGTTCTTTTTTTGGTGATAAAATGTCCCCACTATCTGATACTACTAATGCGGCTGCTATTGCAGCAGAGGTAAGTGTTTACGATCATATTAAGGCGATGTTTATCACCACCTTACCGGCAGCTGGTTTTGCAATCTTGTTTTATGCGATAGTAGGTTTCTATTATCCCGTAGAAAACAGTCTTACTTCAGAAAGCCCGGTTATCCCAGAAACGCTTACAGATACCAGTCGCCTCTTTCATTTTAACTTCTTATTATTATTGCCTCCAGCTATTGTTTTGTATGGCTCTATTCGGCGAATTCCAACTTTATCCATCTTGGTTCTTTCATCACTCGTAGCGCTTATATTGGCTTTATTTTTTCAAGATTGGTCGATTGCTGTTTTGTTGGACAGCCTTTTTAATGGATTTGATTTATCTAGTGCTGCTTATGAACCGTCTAAAAATTTACAAAGCCTGTTTAATCGTGGTGGCATGTATAGCTTAAGTCAACCTATATTCATTACCCTTTTGGTCTTCATTTTTGTCGGAGCAACAGATAAGATTAAAGCCATGCCCGTTTTAATCGATAAATTATTAGGCTTTGTCAACAGCAAAGGTGGGCTGATTCGGGCAGCACTCATTTCCACGGGTTTTGTCAACGCGATGACCTCCAATCAATTTGCTACCAGTTTTATTGTGGGAGACGCCTACAAGAAAAAATACGACGATGCGGGAATAAAACGCAGTGTTTTATCCCGATCATTGGAGGACACTGGCACCATGATAGAGCCCTTAGTTCCCTGGCACGCAACTGCCGTTTACATGGCGACTACATTAGGTGTTGCCGTTGCTGATTATTGGTATTGGCATGTTTTTGCGCTTGGAAATATTGCTTTAGCATTCAGCTATACCGTATTCAGGTCTCGCAAAGCCCAAAAACCATCTTAGTGACCTGTCATTTCTTCATTAAACAAAAAGGTGATTATATTTAGAGGATAGCCATGCGATTTTTGCTCCTCACCATATTGTCCTTAATGCTTTCCTTTGCTGGTTTTACCCAAAAGGATTCACTACTCCAGGTAATTGAAAACACCACGGATGACTCAACAAAAGCGGAAGCATATATTCAAATCGGACTTTTGTACTACCAAGTTAACCCCGATTCAAGCAGATATTGGAATTTTAAAGCCCTCGAGCATGCTGAAAAAGCAGACGATTTGCTGCACAGAGCTGCTATTGAAAAATTCATCGGACTCAGTCATATGCCTCAAGAAAACTATGAGGAAGCCATTGTGTGGTTTAAAAAATCGGCAAAAAAAATGGCTGAGATGAACAACAAGCGAAATACGGCGATGTTATAAAACAATATTGGGGCTAGTTATAATGAAATGCAACAGTCATCAATCGCCATGAAGTATTTTCTACTCGCCCAGAAAATTGAGTGGGACAATGAGCATCAACAGGTGGTTTTGTTGTTAGATTTGAATCTTGGAAATGTATACCAAGATCTCGGTCAGGATTCGCTGGCATTAGATCATTATCACAAGAGTTTATCCTTAACAGATCCCGAAACGGATCCCTATAATCATGGGCTAAATCAACATAATATTGGTGTGGTCTTATTTATGAAAGATCAAAGCTCTAAGGAAGGATTAGCGCGGCAGAAAATAGCGCATGAGATCGCATCAAAGCATGAATATGCCAATCTTGCAACGATGTCGGGCAGTGAATTAGCCAACTATTAGTTAACAGATGGACAAATTAACTTAGACTCAGCGCTGTATTGGATCAATCTTAACCGAAAAACTGCGTTAATTACAAATTCACCAACGCTTGATATGGGTCTACATGTCAATCTTGCCCAATATCATTTGTTAGCTGGTCATAAAGATAGCTGTCGTTACTATTTAAACCTTGGTTATGATCTTTTTCCGCTTATTCAGGAAAAACAGGATAAGATCTTTTTTCTGTTTGAAGCTGCAAAGGCATTTCAACTGATGGGTGATTATAAACAAGCCTATACGTTTTATCGGGACGGTGCAGAACTGCGCCAGACAATGGCGAGTCCTCACGGGCTGGCGCCAATAATCCATTGTGGGTTATTCGAAAAATGGATAGTGAAATTAACCTCATCGAAACCAAAGCCGATAAACAGCCTTTTGGCTTCTCTGAGATGATGCGTCCATTTACAAATCACCAAATGAGGTTGTTGCCGAATGATCGCCTCTTCTTATTCTCAGATGGGTTTGTTGATCAATTTGGAGGTGAAAAAGGAAAAAAATACAAACGAAATCGTTTCAAAACATTCCTGTTCGAGCATTACACCACAGACATGGACACGCTCCAAAAGGAGATGAAAAATGAATTCTTAGCCTGGAAAGGTAGTTTTGATCAACTCGATGATATCTGTGTAATCGGCATCGATTTTCAATGATCCTTTCGATTGTCTAGGGTAACTTATTCAAACTTGATTTTATTCACAAAATAAACGAAACGCTTTCGCTGTCCTTTTTCTTTGTTTTTAATCTTCTGACGACCATAAGCTATAAAATAATCATCATACCAATAATCAACATTTGAATTTGACCATTTCGTTTTATCCCCGTCTAAGCCTGTTTCAATTGGATCTGAAGTTCGGTCGCTAATGACCTCTCCTTCGTAGCTAAACGACTTGCTTACAATTCGACTTCTACTAGCAAAAACTAAGTTTAAAGCGTCTTGATCACCTTCGGCAATTGAAATAAAACGTTTTACAAAAAATGGTTTGTATGATGGGTACATTTCAAAGATTTGATCCCATACCATTTCGCCGTATTTATTATAGCGCGTTACAACCGCGTGTGTATATTGATATCCATCAAAAACCTGTCTTGTCTGTGTTACTGCTACTCCATTCGAATAGGTCGTATACGTTTCTGTTCGATAAGTTGGATAATAGGCTTCTCCAATAAATAGATAACCTTCATCCAAAACTATAACAGGATGGTCAGCAATGAGGTATTTGAATTTAAGTTCTCTCCCTTTTTTCTTCTTGCGTTCTTTCTTTTTCTCAATTTTTTCTTGCTTTCGGTCAGAGATATAGGTGAAGAAATTCTCTAGGTCTGCAAAATTATAATACTCAACATAGTTCATCTTTCCATTTTCAGACTCACAAAAATAAAGGCCTTGAGAAGAGTTGGTTTTATTACTCGAATAGGTACCGGTGAAGACATAATGTTTATCGCCTATCGGTGATGCAGAGATGCTAATGAAATTGCGCTCTACATCCTCTGTCAATAAAAACCTTTCCAAATAATTTCCTTGACTATCATAACGCACCACAACGATTTCATTCGTTTTCATCCCTGATACAGCGCGAACAAATACCAATAATTCATCCGTTTCTTCGAATTGCTGCATGCGTAAAAGGCTCAAGCTTTTTGTTTTATAATTTGGTATATTAATCGGCGTCTTTTTAGATTCACCCGTTTTCCAGTTTAAAGAATAGAGGTATAATTCACGTTTTTTAAAACGTGTATAAAAATGGGCGTAATCACCAATAATAAGCATTTCTTGGACCCACGTTTTTTTAGGAAAACTCCCTTTGACCACAAATTCCTCCATGGTTTTGGAATCAATAGAGTGCAAGGCATATTCACCTTTTTTATTGCGGAAAAAACTATGGAGTCGGCCATTGATTTGAGTGGTTTCGTCCAAATAATACTTTCGATCAACACGAAATGTTTTTGTAGTTTCTAAGGTAATATCCGTTGAATAAAAATCAAACTTCCATTCTTCATCATTTTCGACCCGTTCGATTTTTTTAGAGCGCATCAACAATCCTCTCTCACCAAAAGTGAAGATTTTCTCATCTGCATAACCATCTTTTAATTCGAATTCAATTCTTTTCTCATACTTCAATTGTGAGTTGACAGATTGAATCATTAATAAACCGATAAGCGCAAATAAATACTTTTTCATTTTAGAAAATTTCAAATAAATGTTTTAGTGTGGGGTGGCAAAAATAATGAATAAAATGGTTGCCTGCTGTTAATTGAAGCTTTTAATTGCCTCCCGCTTGCGCATATAAACTCATGCCAATAGCGATATAGGCTGGAAGTTCTTGATAATGACCCTCTAAGGCATCATCCACTTTTGTTTCGGTATTCTGCCAATTAGGTAAAGTGCCGGATCCCGTTCGCACAATCACCAAATCCTTGTCAGGAATTGATATAATATATTGTCCTGACATCCCCCTAAAATAGGTTACTTCGTAAGGCATTCCGGTGTAAATCCAATATTGAAAACCGTAAACTTGGTTGGGTTTTCCATTGCCCTTTTTTAATGGCGCCAAACTGGCAAATTCATCTACATAAGCGGCATTGACCAATTGTTTTCCATTCCAGTTTCCACGATTATTAACCAATTTACCCAAACGTAAAAAATCTCTTGAGGTGGCATAAAAACAACAAAATGCTTTTTCGGCACTGTTTTCATCACTCGCTAAACTCCACATTGCTTCGCTTTCAGCTCCCATGGGCTTCCATAATTTTTCAGCAGCATATTCAGAAACCGATTTGCCTGTTGCTTCTTGGAGGATGTACATCAAGATCTGGGTGTCTCCACTTTTGTATTTGAAAGTTTGCCCAGGAGGTTCTTCAATAGTTCTTCGGTTTAATGCTAAATCTCGATCATCGGTATCGAAATACAATTCAGCCACGTCACAAAACGGGCTCACATAGCTTTCACTCCAGGATAAGCCTGAGCTCATGGTTAAAATATGGCGAATGGTAATGTCTTTTTTCTTATCATCAAACTCGGGCAAATAATTCGCGACAGGTTCATCTAACGATTGAATTTTGCCTTCATCCATCGCTACACCGATCAATAAAGAAACAATCGACTTGGCCATTGAAAATGAATTGGATAATTCTTCTTGATCGTGTTCGTTCCAATATTCCTCGAAAATAATCGTGTCACCCCACGCCACTAAAAATGCAGCGGGTGTCAATGATTCAACCGTCTCTCGTTGCTCAGCTGACATTAAAAGACTGCCAAGTTCAGGATGCTCGATCCATGATTGTGGTGTTGCCGTTTCAACGGTACGATTCTGAAATACATCTAAATCGTAAATAGTTGGTCGAATATGCCCTCGTAAATATGTATTGGCAATTCCCTTATAGATATAATAACGTCCTGTAAATACAATAGCCAGATTGCCTAAAATAAGCAAAAGCAGCAGGAGTAAACCAAACCATTTGAATATTTTCTTAATCGCTTTTATCATGAAGTAACGCGCTTTCCCTTATTTAAACGTAATCAAAGTCAAAAATATTGGCCATATTCTCTTTTAATGCAGTTTGAACAGCATTCATGTCTAGTTTTTTGTCCAATTCTTTCTCCATGGAAGTTACAGCTTTATCCGCAATTCCGCAAGGCACGATATGGTTAAAATAAGAAAGGTCTGAATTAACGTTTAGAGCAATTCCGTGCATCGTCACCCAGCGAGAGCTTTTAACACCCATTGCACAAATCTTTCGCTCATTAGGTGTTCCCCCTTCTAACCAAACACCTGTCAAACCATGCACGCGACCGGCCTCAATTCCAAACTCACTTAAAGTCAGAATCACCGCCTCTTCGAGGTAGCGCATGTACTTGTGAATGTCTGTAAAGAACTGATCTAAATCAAAAATCGGATACATGACCAATTGACCAGGTCCGTGGTAAGTAATATCACCGCCTCGGTTGATTTTGTAAAACTCTGCATTGTGCTGACGCAACATTTCCTCATTGATTAGCAAGTTAGATCCCGCTCCACTTTTCCCGAGGGTATAAACGTGTGGATGTTCGCAAAAAATCAAATGATTCGGAGGTGTTTCATCCGACTTTCCGTCACGATTATCAATTTTTTGCTGAATTGATGCTTTGAACAAGACTTCTTGATCATCCCAACATTGCTTGTAATCAATCAAGCCTTTGTCTATATAATTTACACTGCGCATGGTGGTACAAAGGTAATACCTATTTTCCAGTAAACGATTTCAGGGTTTTAAACGTTATATACAATGCAGGCTTATTTTGTATATTTGTATTATGAGGCATTTTTTATTATTCGCTGGTATTGTCTTGGTCGTTTTCAGCTGTCGAAAAGACCCTGAAATCACTATGAGTGATACAACGCCTTATATTATTGAATATCCCGAACGGATTTCAAAATACCTCCCTCCTCTGCCAATTCCGGCTGATAACCCCATGACGGTTGAAGGGGTTGAATTAGGAAGAAAATTATTCTACGAGGAGAAATTATCAGCTAATAATACCCAATCATGTGCGAGCTGCCATGATCTATCTATTGCCTTCAGTGATACTGGAGCAGTGAGTTTTGGAATAGATGGATTACCGGGCACAAAAAATGCCATGCCACTTTTTAACCTTGGATGGATGGAGCGTCTCTTTTGGGATGGTCGATCAATGGGACTTGAAGCCCAAGCTTTTGCCCCTGTCGTTGATCCAGTTGAAATGCATAATACGTGGCCCAATGCAGTGGCCGCTTTGCAAGATGATCCTGAATATCCGGCTTTATTTGAAAAAGCCTTTGGTTCTTCGCAAATTGATTCGGTAATGGTGGTAAAGGCAATTGCCCAATTCGAGCGTACAATTTTGACAGCCAATTCACCGATGGATAAATACATGAATGCAAACAATGCTATAGGCAGTAGCGGTTGGAGTTTTGAAGATGAACAAGCGGCTTATTTGGGGTTTACCTTGTTTATCAGTGAAGATAAAGGGGATTGTTTCCATTGTCATGGTGATTCTTTTAATCCACTTTGGACGGATAATGACTTTCATAATAACGGCTTAGATGCAGATGTTGCCGGAAAAGGATTGGGCGCAGTAACAGGTAATCCGTTGGATGATGGGAAATTTAAAACGCCCACCTTAAGAAATTTAGTCTGGACGGCCCCTTATATGCATGATGGTCGTTTCCAAACCTTAGATGAAGTCATTGATCATTACAGCGAAGGTTTGCAACATTCTTCGACCATTGATCCATTAATGAAAGAAGTAGACAATGGCGGTGTTCAATTGACAACCGAAGAAAAAGGCTATCTAAAGATGTTCTTGATTTCCTTGTCGGATAGCTCTTTTGTGACCGATGGACGGTTTACTGATCCTGAATAGAGTTGTTTTATATACACGCATTACACTGCGTTAAATCCACACTAGCTAATCTTTTGTCTTTCGTCTATCATCCTTTTGAATTACAGAGTCGGGAAGATGCACACGCATTGCGTTGTGCTAAATCCGCGCGAACTAAGCTACGGTGTGTATAATCTTTTTGCTTGTCCAAAAAGATAGAAAAAAGACACCGAGGCGGGACTTACATCTGAAAGCAGAATTTTTTCGCCCTCGTTGCTCTTCTAAAACAGGAAAACATCGGTGATCTGCCCGTCAAAGACAGACAGCTTCCTCTCTTTTTAGCCTGTTTTAGTGCGTTGCTCTCAGTTAAAAAAATAACAGCGATAACCCATCAATTGCTAAGGAGCAGCTTTACTATCATATCGGCATTTGTGTAATTGCTTGACGAGATTACAACTTACTAAATTCACGCGAGCTAATCTTTTGTCCTTGATCTTTTATCTATGATCCTTGTAGAAACTATGGCTACCCTTTCATTTTTGCCATTTCAGCCTTAAGATAACCAATCACATCAACCTCAACAGGGTCAATATTCTTTAGTTCAGACATAAAATACGAAACCCAATCACCAAGGTGGATTAGATAGAAGTTTTGCGCCAATTTGGTTTCACCAATTGCACTTGTTTCTAGTATGGTATTGGTATATTTTTTAATAACCCCTTTGCTGATTTCCCAACGGCGATTGATACGTGAGTGATTAAAACTTGAAAATAAAAACAAAGGAGCTTGATGTTCTGATCCGCCAGCCCATCCGACCAATTCATTATGCGTCAATTCTGGAAAAACGTGATGCCAGCAAAGCTCTTTTGCATTTTCATTTATTTGTTGTCTCCATCTCACCGCAACCCCTTCAAAGTCATTTCCTGCATAGATCAATGGGCGCTTTTTATGAAAACCTTGCGCAATACGCATCGCTTCTTCGAGAATGGTTTCTTCTTGCGATTCAATAAAATCTGGTGTCTTTGCTAAATCATCAAGCATCTCGCTACTGATTAAGCCATAACGCTCAAGAATATATAATTGCTGTACTAAAGAATACGCCAACATGGCCCGAGGTTGCTCTCCGCCTGGTACGATGAATTTATTCCAACTATTCGCGTCCGCTCGTTCCTTTAATTCACCTCCAGAGGTAATAACCGCAATTTCAGCGCCTCGTTCTTGACAGAATTTGATTACTGAAAGTGTCTCTTCTGTATTACCCGAATAGGAAGAGGCAATCACCAAGGTATTTTCATTTACCCAAGCCGGCATTTCATAATCATTCACACATAAAAAAGGAACCGGCAAATCATTTTTAAGCAATAAACCGATAATGCGGCCACCAATTCCAGAACCTCCTAAACCACAAACAAGGACGGCATTTATTTGTCGATCCGCTGATTTAAAAGGAGCTGAAGCACCGATTTCACGGGCTTCTCTAATTTGATTGGCTAAGTTGGCAATAAGTTCTTTCATGCTGTTATAACTGTCTTCTTTGAACGCTAATCTGTATACGTTTCTCAACCTAATTTCGTTGTTTGCTTCAAAAAAACGTCCAAACTTAGTTCTTTTCAACGTGAATTTTGCGGAAATGTTCCGCTTATTTCGTTAAAAATTCCATTCAAATACCATTCGTCAAGGTGATAAAAATTATCTTTGCTGGCTTAAACGACGCATTATATGAGTAATTCGGAATTGTCAGAACAAGAAGTACAACGTAGAGAAGCGCTTAACCGCCTTCGCGAACTAGGTGTTGAACCTTATCCAGCAGCCCTTTATCCGATTAGTGATAAATCAAATGAGATTAAAGCTAATTATGAGGAAGGTAAATCGGTTATTATTGCCGGTAGAATTATGCGTAAAAAGATTCAAGGAAAAGCTTCTTTTGGTGAGATTCAAGATTCTGAAGGTCGGATTCAGGTTTATTTTAACCGTGATGAAATTTGTCCGGACGAAGACAAAACGATGTATAATGATGTCTTTAAAAAATTATTAGATCTCGGCGATTTTATCGGTATCGAAGGTGAGTTATTTAAAACACAGGTGGGAGAAATTACCGTGAATGTGAAAAAATTCACCCTATTAAGCAAATCACTTAAACCACTGCCATTACCGAAGACAGATGCTGATGGAAAGGTACATGATGCTTTTACCAACCCTGAGTTGCGTTACCGTCAGCGATATGCTGATTTGGTGGTCAATCCGCATGTGAAGGAGATCTTTATCAAGCGTACAAAATTGTTTAATGCCATGCGTCAGTTCTTTAATGAGCGTAGTTATTTTGAGGTGGAAACACCGGTATTGCAGCCGATCGCCGGTGGTGCTGCTGCACGGCCTTTTATGACGCACCACAATGCATTAGACATTCCATTATATATGCGAATTGCCAATGAATTATATTTAAAAAGACTAATTGTTGGTGGATTTGAAGGCGTCTATGAATTCTCAAAAAACTTCCGAAACGAAGGGATGGATCGGACGCATAATCCAGAATTTACAGCCATGGAAATCTATGTGGCGTATAAGGATTATAACTGGATGATGGACTTCACCGAGCAATTGCTCGAGTTTACAGCAATGGCCGTTAACGGAACAACAAAAGCAACATTTGGCGAACACGAAGTTGATTTTAAAGCGCCCTACAAACGCGTAACCATGCGCCAATCCATTATTGATTTTACTGGATTTGATATTCAAGGGAAATCAGAAGAAGAATTGACGGCTTGGTACAAAGCCAATGCTATTGAAGTGGACGAAACCATGGGCCGTGGTAAATTAATCGATGAGATATTTGGTGAAAAATGTGAAGGCAATTATATCCAACCAACATTCATTACCGATTATCCAAAAGAAATGTCTCCGCTCTGTAAAGTTCACCGTGAAGATGACACGTTAACTGAGCGTTTTGAGTTAATGGTTTGCGGAAAAGAAATTGCAAATGCTTATTCTGAGCTCAACGACCCGATTGATCAACGCGAGCGTTTCGAAGAGCAATTAAAACTTGCCGAACGAGGTGATGATGAAGCAAGTCAGTTTATCGATTATGATTTCCTACGTGCACTGGAATACGGAATGCCACCTACCTCAGGTTTGGGTATTGGTATCGACCGTTTGGTGATGTTCTTGACGAATAATCCATCTATTCAGGAAGTCTTGTTTTTCCCGCAAATGAAACCCGAACACCTTGGAAAGAAAGGGCCAGAGTTAAATGAAAACGAAAAATTAGTCTTCGACACTCTCTCAAAGGAAGGAACAATGCCTATTAACGACCTAAAGGAGGAATCCGGATTGTCAAATAAACAGTGGGACAAAACAGTGAAAGGCCTCAGAAAACATGAATTGGTGAATGTTGTCAAAAGAGGTGATGAGGTTTACATTCAAGTAGTCGAATAACTCTGTATTTCAATAAAATAAATGTACAACACACAGTTTTACAGCTGTGTGTTTTTTTGTTATAATGTTGTTATATTTTTGTTATTTTTACATTTAATGCCGACTGTACATTTACGAGAAAGAAAACTAAAAGATGGAGTAATTGGTTTCTATCTTGACTTCTATGTTGAAGGAAGTCGATACTATGAGACCCTGGATATTAAAATCAGACCTGAGTACGACAAAGATGTTAAAAAGGCTCTTCGGGATAAGGCAACATCTATTCTTTACTCTAAACGATCGGACATTTT
>Ga0181558_10000085_pt1 | contig 74141 bp, 56 predicted proteins | sample 011ome_22_FD_133754 | JGI IMG/M metagenome (GOLD analysis project Ga0181558, IMG submission 133754) | Coastal salt marsh microbial communities from the Groves Creek Marsh, Skidaway Island, Georgia - 011507BT metaG (megahit assembly) | ecosystem: Environmental > Aquatic > Marine > Intertidal... | reverse complement strand
GTCAACGCTAGGGGAGTCCATGACAGACTCAACACCGTCATCGTCCGGCAGCTCCCATCGGCCCAAGGTTCGCAACGCTTTGAACGCCACGCGAGGAGACGTTCTCAATTCCGCAATGTGCGCATACGCCGCCGTCACGTAACGCGGCTTGCGCTTTGCTTCTTCCCTAAGAACATCCACGCATTGATCGAACCGTGTGAACATCGCGCGGAGCGTTCGACGCCCCAGCGTGGACAACCCAACGTCCGGCACCGTGTGGTCGTCAAAGTCGTGGTGATACCTCGTGTACGGCCCCGGGTTTGACGCATCCGCGGGCTCGTAGACGAAATCACAGTGCGCGCGCTCGATGTCGAGCAAGAGCTCCATCGCCATCTCGCGCGTGCCGCGTCGCGCGTCGTCGGCGGACATCGCGCCCGGCGCCGACGCGGCGGCGAGTGACGCGCGAGGTGCACTTTGTGTCACCCAAGATGCGTTTCGTGCGTCATGACGTCACGCACCGACGCCGACCGTCGTCGTCGTCGAGCGTACGTACGTCGCGCGAGATGTTCGCCGGTGCGGCGTCGTTCGCTGGTGCGCGCGTCGGCGGCGGTGTCGGTGTCGGTGTCGCGCGCGCGATGCCGCCGACGCCGACGCCGACGACGCGACGGCGTGACCAACATCGACGACGACGTCACGCGCGTGGCTGCCGCGCCGTGGGACGGAACGGCGCCGACGACGGCGCGCGCGCACCGGCCGCGCCCGGGGGCTATGGGTTCAGCGCGGCTGGGTTTTTGTTTCCCTACCACGTCGGCGCGTGGCGAGCGTTGCGCGAGGAGTGCGGGCTGGCGAGAGACTCGAGCGAGGCGTTCGCTGGGGCGTCCGCCGGGTCGCTCGTCGCCGCGTTGCACTGCTGCGGGCTCACGCCGGATGACGGCGAACGGATACTGATGGATATTCTCGCGGATTGTCGCACAAATGGCGTCGTGGGACGAGTGGGTAGGGTTTTAGAACGGGCGTTACGGCGAGAGTTGCCGCCGAACGCGCACGAGTTGTGCTCGCGAGGAAATTTGTTTGTCTCCGTGTCGACGATTCGCGCTTTATCCGCGAGCGAACGAGAGGAGATGAAGCGCGAGCGACGCGAGCAAGGGAAAAGTGATGCAAGCAATGTGATGTTTTTCACGCTTGATGGCGAGTTGATCGATTCATTCGATTCATTCGACGATCTTGTCGGCGCGCTCTTGGCGTCTTGTCACATTCCTCTGTACTGCGGCTGGCCCGCGAGGCGATATCGCGGTAAATGGTGCGTCGATGGTGGTTGGTTCGACTTGGCACCCGTTCCACCGAATGTTGACAATCCAGTTCGTGTGTGTGGGATTCCTTTGTTGGATGCGTGGCGGAAAGCCGGCGAGGATGACGGCGCGTTTGCGCCAGACGCGAGATTTTGGGCAGGTTGGGGCGAGCGACCGCTCATCGCCCCGGATGCCCTTGGCGGCGTTCCCGAGTTAGACTATAAAACAACGATAACTTGGGCGCTTTTCCCAGCGGGTGATGAAGAATTGCAGCAATTAGTGCGTCTCGGTCGCGAGGATGCGCTCCGTTGGGCGCGCGCGAACGGCTATGTGAAAAACGTCGCCGGCGAGTCAATTTTAGAAGGCGTCGCATAGCGCCCGTGTTGATTGTATCATTATATATCTGTAAAACACTAACTAGAACGACGAAATCGTTCGTTTGCTCGTGTGGTATATAACTTAGCATCGACTTTCCTCGATGGTGCTGATGAAAGTCAAAGTCCCGCGTCGTAGCGACAAACTGGAAAAACGCGCCAACGACGATCTCAAAGTGAGCAAACTCTCACAAACTTTCGGACGTTTGCGCGTTTTACGGTGGAACGTACCCAGGGCACAACATCCAGTTCGGCTTGAGATCCTTCTTGATCTCATCCGGCGCGAACTCGGTGATGCAAATGTGTCCAAAGAGGAGAGCGAATCCCGGGTCGATGCCCGGCTTGGTGTGGATTTCGTGCGGCTTTTTAGAAAACCACCCGCTCTTGAGCGACGCTTGGAAGGCGCCGCAATCCCATTCAAGTTCGCGTCCTTCGCAGCAGTTCAACGAGAACGTATCGATGGTTGCACCATTCATCTTGACCTTGTACGTAATCTTATTGACGTACTCGCGGTCATCGTAAGACACGTGTCGTTGCTGGTTGCCGTTTTCGTCCCTAGTGTACGTGATGTTGATTTGACGCGTGCAGAAACCCTTGGCTTTGATCTTCACCTCGAACGCGCCGCCCGGGATCTTAACCGACTTCATTTTCGCCTCGTTAAACATCTTCCACTTCATGCGGTAGAATCGCGTGTTACCGCTATTCATCAACACTCGAGCGAGCTGACTCATCATTCCGGCGTCGAATTCCCCCTCTGAATCCGAGTCGTCGAGCGTCGCGCCCATATCGAAGTGCGGCTTTTCATTATACTTTAACTTCCAAAGCACCTGCCCTTTCTTCTTATTCTCAGGGTCAATGCGCGTGTAATTTTCCAAATCAATGAACCCAGTCGGGTCAAAAAAACCCTTGCCCTCGCGGTTAATAAACAACCATCGATTGTTTTCATCCACCGCGTCGCGGTAGACTTGGTAATCCTTGTTGAACATTGAACACGATTTTACGACAAAGTGACACGGTCCCTATCATCGCACGACACCCAACACGACGGTTAATATCGTACACACCAATCATACATGTTCATTCGACACGCGTTCGCGCGTTTACCAATCGTCGTCGCGTCGTGCGTCGTTCGGAACTTTACAATTAATCACAATTCACACCGATCATCAATCACCGCGATCAATCACATCAAATCGTCGTTGGTCGTTGACGACACGTACCTCGGGATCGGCGATGATGTTCGCCGGCACGTCCGGCGTGGATTCACATATGCTCATACACGCACCCATGATTGCGGGTTATATAACCCGGTATTAATAAATATCTCTCACGCGTCGCGCACTGTCGACGAACATAAAGGTGTTGCGCGCACTTTCACTTTTGTGTGCCATCATTACGAGACGCATCGAAGGCTTCGATGCGTGCGCCGCCACCGCTCGTGGTGCCGCGCACCGTGAAATTAATCTACGCCACGAATCCATCGCTCGAGCACGCGCTCGAGGGCCATCCCGAGAGCGCGGCGCGCGTGCCCGCCATTCTGCGCGAGCTCGACCGGTGCGCGCTCATCAATGCGACGGGGTCGAGAGGTGCGCATGATGTGATGCATGTGGACGACTACGACGCGGCGGATGCGTCGACGTTGATGAGGGTGCATCAGAAGAATTATGCGAAAGGGTTGGAGTTTATGTGTAAGACGGCGGCGCCGACGATGTTGGATAGCGCGCCGACGTACGCGACGAAGAGTACGTACGCGGATGCGATGCGAGGCGTGGGGGCGGCGCGCGCGCTCGTGGATGCGGTGTGTGATGCGGAGGATGATGTGTGTGCGCCGAGTGCGTTTGGGTTGATACGTCCGCCTGGGCATCACGCGGTACCGCGAGGGGCTATGGGGTTTTGTATCGTCGGGACGGCGGCGGCGGCGGCGCGACGGGCGCAAGAACGCGGGATGAAGAAAGTTTTGATTTTTGACTACGACGTGCATCACGGGAACGGTACGAATGATATATTTCATGATGATCCGGATGTGTTGTTCGTGTCCACGCACGAAGACGGATCGTATCCGGGGACGGGTAAGATGTCGGATATCGGCGAAGGCGACGGAGAAGGCGCGACGATTAACATTCCATTGCCCCCAGGGAGCGGGGACATTGCCGTGCTCACGGCGGTGGAAGAAATATTAATGCCCGCAGCGAAGCGTTTTCAACCTGAAATTATCATCGTCAGCGCTGGGTACGATGCGCATTGGCGTGATCCGCTCGCTGGGTTGACGTTTCGCACTGGCACGTACCATCGCTTGTGCGCGGCGTTGAAATCCATGGCGAACGAATTGTGCGGCGGAAAGATTGTATTTTTACTCGAAGGCGGATACGACCTGGTGGGATTATCCGAGGGCGTGGCTGATTCGTTTCGTGCGCTTTTAGGCGAAGATAGCACGGATGTGGGTGACATTCCGGGCTTGCGCGACGAGCCCATGGACAAGGTACGAAGAGTCATCGACGAATGCAAACGCATACACCAAGTATGAGATAGACGATATAAGATTCATGTAACAAGTACATTTATTTATTGCGCGCGCGCGATATCGCACACTTCGCCGTTGATTTGTATGTACGAAAGATCGAGAGCGCGTCGCGCACGCGCACGAGTATTGAATCCAATCCTTCGAGTAGAGTACAGCGTCAAGGCGCCGTCGTATCCACGGTCGCGCAATCTGAACATCCTCTCGCCGCTTGAATCGTACGCGATCGATGCAGATGCGCCGTACGCCGAGTTTGAGTACAACATGACGTCGGGCGAGGAAAACTTGAAGAGAATTTCCCAACCGTTTGAGATGTCGGCTCCAGACGTCAAGACGACGTACACGTCCATGCCGAATTCATACGATCCATCAGCCTGGGGTGATTGCCAGCGCACGTTCGTACGCGCAACGCATCGTGATGATGGCGGCGGTGGCGACGGTGGTGGTGGCGGCGGCGATGGCGGTGGCGGCGGCGATGGCGGTGGCGACGGCGCCGACAACGGCTGATTCCGCGCGGCGAGATACGTTTTGAGCGGATTTTCTGTTACCACCCCGTCAATCTCAAACTGCTCATCGGCTAAAACACGCAACACTAATGCAGATGTCACGTCTAACAATTCCATCGCCTCTCGTTTCCCCGCGTTCGTCGCCTGAGGATCACCGAGCGTCTTAGCCGCGCGCCGAATCGCATTTGGCTCGGCAACGTCCACCGCCGCCTCCACATTCTCCGCACACGCCCCCCAAAATCCATCCTCCGCGCGACACCACATCACGCCTGTATCTCTATACGGCACACACGCGCTCACAACCGTTCGCCCATCGCCACCGACATCGAACCGATCGAGACAGCGACGTCCATCCGCGGTGTACCATGTGGCATGCACGCGACGCAACTCACATGTACACGCCAGCACCAGCGCGCACGTCACCACCAACCGCGCGCGCGCATCCGTCCGTCGCAACACTTTATTGCGTCGCGCCATCGCCCGCGTGCGTCCGCGTGTCGCCGTCGTCGCACAATGCCGCGACATGTGACGTCACATGTCAAAAATGTCACATGAAACTGTGTCCCTCAACACTCCGACGTCATTCGTCGACGATGACCGCCGCGGAGGCGTACGAGCGACAGTGCGTGCGCGAAGTCATCGCGCGATTGAAGCGACGACGCGCGACCGCAGACGCGGACGACGGCGACGACGACGACGCGCGACGCAATAAAGTGTTGAAGATTGATGATTTAAAACTGGCTGTCGCTCGGGACGTCGCGTGGGCGCGCCGCACGGCGGCGGCGGCGATGTCTCGAGGTGACGACGTTGACGATGACGATTGTGACGATGATGACTTTGCGGGCATGCGCGAAGAAGATGTCGAACGGGCGTTGGTTGCTATGCAAGACGCGCTCGAACGCGCGCTCGAAGAGGAGGAACGCGAACGCGCGCTCGCCGCCGCGGAGGCGTATGATGACGATAGTGCGTCGTTACAACACGCCATCGATGCGTTCGAGCGATGGAATTGCCGCGATGGCGTGAGCGACGGTGACGGCGGTGAAGACGGTGATGACGGCGACGACGACGTGTTGTGTCCCGCGTGTTTGAAGAGGAAAGTTTTAGCAAACCGACATGTTTTATTTTGCGCGTGCGGTGATTTTCGCTTAGCGCGTCGGGACGAGAACGTTGGTTTGCGGTATTTGAAGACGCAGCTCGCGGCGGTGTTTGATGCGCACGCGGCTCGCATGCCGGCGTGTGGTCGAGGCGGCGCTGGATTGGCGTTTCGTGTCCGCGACGCGTACGGCATCGACGCGTTGTACGCCCGGTGCGCCGCGTGCGAGTTTTTCGAGGTTGTCATGTAGTACGCATAGCATTTTGAACGCCAGTAGACGTAGCGATATCAATAGAAATAGCAATAGTAGCGGTACCGTAGCAGTACCGGTAGCGGTAGATATGATTTACTGTATATGATGTTTTACACGGATTGATGTGATGCGTAGCTATACACGGGCGCATGTTTTTCAAGGCGCCGACTCCGCCTTGGCGTTTGCAATTTCTTCTCGCGCGTCGTCAAAGAGCTGAATCAACACCTCAGGTGCGATTGGATCGACATTCATGCGCTGTACGTGATAGGTGATGTTTTCTTCGCTATACCCGAGCGCGAGACCGACGAGAATTTGTTCTCTCGCGCCGGCGATGGGGCGCGCCGCTTGCGCACCCATGCGCGCCAGTAACCTCGCCACGCCCGCGTATCCTTTGCGATAGACCACGCCTGTGATGCCTTTACCATCGGGATACGTGCATTTTGAGAGCTCAATGCCAACCTCAGGATCGTTTCTAAGCACGTCCTCGAGTACTTGCGCCGCGTACGGGGCGAAGACGCTATCGCCCACGTCGCACTTTGGTTGCCAGCTCGCGTCGCTCGCGAGCTGCGTGAGCACCACATTTTTCGCACCATGCTTCAACGCCAATAACTCACCCGCCATTTTCGTCGCGCGCTCGCGATCGTCAATTACGATGCGCCGCGAATGCGCGCCTTCGCCCGCCGTCCACGCCGACGGGTTCGCCCGCGTGGCGTCCTCGAGCATCTCATATGTCATCACGCTCTCCACATCCGTCACCAGCGTCGCCATATCATCCTCGCGTTCGATCATTCTCGCATACGCATCACACGACGCGACGTATTCGCTTAAATCTTTCGCTCCACCGAGCGATAACCACTCGGCGTCGCTTGAAATTTGCGCTCCGGCGATGCCGATGCGCGCCTGATTCAACTCGCCTTGATCTAAAATCCTCGTCAACTTCCCATCGAGCTCGCCACTCACTAACCTCCGCCCACCCGCGGACAAATCTCCACCGCGCACGACGAACCATCGCGTTCGGAGTCGCGATAACGTCCCCGCGGCGTCGCGCCCGCTTCCATCCGCAGCTTCAGCGGTTACGCGGAGCAAATCACCCACGCGCGCGCCGTTGAGCACCGCGCGCGTGCGATCGAGCGCAAAGCTCGACAGCGTCGTCGTCGTCGTCGTCATCGTCGCCCCCGACTCCCCCGCACTCGTCGTCGTCGTCATCGTCGTCGCGTTCATCGGTCCAACGCTGTTGCTCGTCGACGTCGCATTCAACGCCCTGTGCGGCGGCGCATACTTCTCCAACGGGTCCACGCTCGGCTCCGTCGACGACGACGACACGCACGTGCGTGTTTTTCGCGTTCTCGCTCGCGTCGTGCGCGACGGCGCGCACACGGGCGCGCGATGGGTGGGTGAGATCATCAATCCAAACGATGCGTCACTCTGTGACGACGTCGACGAGTCATGCGCTCGCCGTAGACGACGTCGCCGACGATCATCCGTGCTGTGGACACGATGCACAGGTTGCTCATCGCCATCGCCATCGCGATTTGCGCGTGCGCAAAGGCGCGAGAGGCGTCGCACGGGGGTGTTGATTACGACGCCGTGCGTCAGGCGTTTGCCACGTTGCGCGCACCGATGACGACGCCGTGCGACGTCGCGGACGTACAGCGTGCGTTTCGCGCGCGCGCGTTGGACGTGCATCCAGATAAGTTTGCGTCGGCGGCGCGTCGGCTCAGGCGACTCGAGCGAGGCGAGGGTGAGGGCGATGGGAAGTTCATAGACGTCGTGGAGGCGTACGCGACGGCGCGCGAGGCGTGCGCGTCGGGACGGATGTTTCCGCCCGCGCGCGCGCGCCTCGGTGTGATGCATCGATGCGGAACGTTTGCGCGTGAATGGTTGTACGCGTGCAGACGTTCTTGGGACCACGCGCGCGAGTTTGTGTATCGAAAGTTTGCAGAGACGATGCGGCGGCAAACGCCTCGACAAAGCGTACGACGCGTCGTCGAAGACGTTTCGCCGGACGATGGCGACGACGTGAGTGTTGTTAATCGACGCACATTCTGGACACACGTCATGGATACGTTAGATGTACCGTATGACGACGACATAGACGACGACGACGGCATAGACGACGACGACGACATAGACATAGACGCGAGTACGTTCATCACAGACGAAGCGTACCCGTTCGCGTCCCGACCGCGCGCCGTTCGATGACGCGTCGACGCGTCGTCCCTCGTCCACGCCCTAGGCGTCAACGACATAGCACAATAGTCACGTGTATTATAGCGCATTGCGTTCGAGCGTCGTCCGCGTCGTCGTCGTCGTCAATCGCGAAAACCATCGCGCGCGGCATACAAAACGCCAAAAGACACGCCGCCGCCGTCTGTGCGCCGCAGCGCACTGTACTGTGCTGTTTCGCGGCATTGACGCGCACGCCTCGCGCGCCGTGGCGATCATGGGAGGACAAAAAGTCACGGGAAAGACGCGCACGAAGCGCGACGCGCTGCCGAATAACGCCAAAGCGCGCAAGGCGCTGGCGAAGACGCTGAGCGCGCGTAAACCTGGAATCACATTTGCGCAAAAGCGCAAGGCGGACAAGGCGGCGCGGGACGCCAAGCGCGCGAGTGGGGACAGCGCGCGCGTGATGAATGATCAAGGGATGAGAAAAGAAAAGTATGGACCGCTTGAAGTGCGTTATCGGGCGTTGGCGAAGAAATTGAGGCAGATTGAGGATTTGGAAGCCAAGGCGGCGACGGGCGAGCGGTTGGATAAACAGCAAGAGAAAAAGGTTCGACGTCGCGAGTATTTAGAGGCGGAGATGGCGAATTTGAAAAAGTTAATTTCTGGTGAAAGCCCGAGCGAGGACGAGGACGAGGACGAGGACGAGGACGAGGATGAGGAGATGGTGTCTGGTGACGAAGAGGAGGACGAAGAAGAAGAAGAAGATGATGATGATGATGATGATGATGATGAAGATGATGAAGACGATGAAGACGACGATGATGAAGATGAGGACGAGGATGATGACGACGACGAGTCCGAAGAGGACGAGGACGAGGACGAAGAGGAGGAGGACGAGGACGAATAAGTTGTGATTTCTAATAACCGTCGTCGTTATAATAATCATACAATCTAGGCACGAAATATACGCGATGGCGAGAGTAGATGTGAAATATTCACGTCACAAATCAACTGCTGCCAACGCATCTATAAATTTCTTTCTAAACTTCTCCTCGGTAAACAACAAACTTTGCTTCCTAGCGCGCGCCGCGATGACTTCACGCTCTGGCCGAGACATAATTAACAAGTGTTGCAAAAAGTCGGCGTATTCTTGCACACTAAGCGCGGTGTATCCCGTCGGACCTTCGGGCGAATCAACAACAATGTCCATCAAAGGTCCACCCGAGGCGTGCGCGACGGGAACCGCACCCGCCGCCATGTACTCCACCACGCAAATCCCAAAGTGTTCATCAATCATGGAATGAATACCGACGGATGCGCGAGAAAGCTGACGCTTAAGCTCATCATACGACGCATCGACGACAAACTCAACGCTCTTTTCAAGTTCTAAGTCCTTCACACTTTGCTTCAAGTCTTTTAATCGCTCACGATCGCCGTCGTCTCGACACCCACCGACGAAAACTAAAATTGCGTTTTCAAGCTTGTACGAAAGTGATTTGACCTTTTTCAACGCCGCCCACGCGGCGACTTGCTCCAGGTGCGCCTTTTCGGGGCGAAACTGCCCCACACTAATCACTCTCAAGCACGCATTTTCCTTCTTTGCCGCGTTACCCAGCTTATCCAAACGTTGACGCGTCAATGGTAACTTTGTTAGATCCTCAACGTTGCACGGAGGATACACTACTTGAGAATTCACCCCCCACAACGCATCAATATGCGCCTTTGTCCACGACGAATTCACCATAACACAAGAGCACGACTTCCCACACCATCCATACGCAGCTGAAAATGCACGATAGTACAGCACTTTTAATCCAGTGAGATACTTTGACGCCGCGAATCGACCGCTATTGTTGTACATGACCCTGCCCTCGCGCACGCGTTCAATCATATCGCTCGATACCGTGGGATAATGCACATACGCCACGGTTTTACATCGAAAGACATACTTCGCCAGTGGATATATCGCCGCGTGTCCGACGGTGTCGATGAACACATCCGGCGTTAACGCGCTCAACGCTTCGACGCCAAGCGCGACGCTCCCCAACGCCTGCTTCGCAATCGTACACCGCCCATACGTCTCCGCCCTCGTCCATCGTTCGCGCGTGAGTTTCACGGTGTGTACAGGTCCACGTATAGTGATTCCAAAACGCGCTTTGGCGCGCGCAATCATGCCCTCGCCCGATAAATTACTCGACGTGTACACCACCGTCACGCTCTTCTCGACGTCGTTATCATCATCGTCATCCTTTGTCGCGTCTTCGCCGCTCGCGCGCCGCGCCGCATCGCGCCTCTGCACGGCATCAATGGCGGCCCATAACACGCGCTCGCCACCACCGCCATCGGCGCTCGTGGGATGATAGAACCCATACACGCGCGGCCTCGGAGCACCGCCTCGGTGCGTTTTTGATGCCAAACCCAATCGCCGCTTCGTCGACCGCCGCGCGTGCGCCGTGCGCTTAAACAACAGCGCCACGTGCACAAAAACAATCGCCAGCACGCTCACCGCGATGGCATGCGCGAGGTTGTCGAACCGCCCGGGTTCTACCATGTGCGCCGGCGTGACACACGAAACGCCAGAGTATGACGGTTGTTGGCGTCTGCCGCGCCACCGTCGTGCAGCGCGCGGTGGTGTTCGAGGCGACGCGAGCGGTGTCGTATTCGACGGCGTGTTTGCGACCGTCGTTGTGCGCACACCGACGGTTGCGACGTCGAAAAGGCGCGCTCACTCGCGCGTCTGCTGAAGACGGCATGAGCTCGGGAGGCGAACGAATCACCGTGCGCGCGATCGAGACCGCGACGGCGACGCAGAGAACGGATTTAGCCGTCGTACTCGTGACGCCTAAGATCCCTGGGAACACTGGGTGCATCGCGAGGACGTGCGCGGCGTCGCGGGTACCGCTTCACTTGGTTGGTGAGCTCTCGAGCGCTTTTCGCCGCGCGACCGACGGCTGCACGCTTTTTACACCATGTATCGATCGTGCGCGCGCGTGCGTATCGCGATGACGATGACTGACATTTTTGCTTGTCGTGTGCCTTTTGGCGCCGCGTTTTCGACGCACAGGTCCTCTGGGATTTTCTTTGGACGACACGCAGCTCAAACGCGCGGGTCTCGATTATTGGAAAAGCGTATGCGTGCGCGTTCACGATGATTGGGATGCGTTCTACGAGTATTGGCGCGGTCTAGACACGCCGGGACGGTTGGTGGCTTTTAGTAAATTCGGTGCTCGACCGCACGCGGAGGAAGGGGCGTATAAGCCGGGCGATTGGTTACTGTTCGGCGCTGAAACCACAGGTTTGCCTGACGCCGCCATGGAGGCGTGCAAGGCGTCTGGGGGCGTGCGACGGATTCCAATCGATGAATCTCATGTGCGTAGCTTGAATTTAAGTGTATCATGCGGCATCGGCGTCTACGAGGCGCTTCGGCAGCTCGATGGGCCACCTTCAGGGCCGTGCTCTGACGACTGAGCGACGAGCTGGTTTGGAATTATTCAATCAAGTTTGTATTTCCTACACGTACTGTTATTAAAATTTCTAGTTCATACACATCGTCTCCATCTACGGCGACTTTTAACTTCCGAGCTTAAACGCATCTGCGGTCAGCGAGTAGCAGTATCCAATTTTAAACCAGTTGATGAATTCGAGCCACCGGTTTGGGGACGCCGTTCGATAATAAATTCTTGTGATAATCTCAAAGAACGCCACCGACAGCGCACCAGCGACGACGTCGTTAATACCAATTGCCCCGAAACTCAGCGTCAGCACGTTAGCGAGATAGAAACCAAAATACGCGCTGATACCCCGCCACAACGTCGTGCGGTACGACTTGCGCGCAAAGTACAAGTTAAATCGCTGCGGCAACGACGTGAGCACCGAGCCGAGCCTCGTTTCTCGTTCAATACGTTCGGCGCGAACGTCGAGCGTACGACGCATGCGCTGAGCGCGCGGTGGAATCGCGCACCTGGCGTGCGTGACGAGGGCGGACCCGCGAAAGGTTACTCTCGAGGTGAACCTGCGCGCGGGACGCGACGTCGTCGCGGCTGACGCGCATGACGGCGACGTCGCCGACGCCGAGGTTAAGGTTTGTGCAAACGATCGAATCATGACGAGTGCGTTGATCCTAGACGCGCCGCACGATTACGAGCGCAGCCGAGTGAGGACGCGACGACGACAACGACCGCGAGTCAAAAAGTGAGGTTTGGCGACGGCTGCGAAACTTTTCTCCTACTTGTGCGTGTGTGTCATAACAATTCTAATCCCTCTTGGCGGTCTTCGCGCGATAGAGTTCCATTAACTTATCGCGCTCACCCATCTTGACTGAAATATTCGCCTTGGCGTAAAAGTCTCCGTCGCGCTCGATATTGTCGATGATGTCCTCGAGCAAGTGCGCGCGTTCGGTTTGACATCCAACTTCCTGCGCGCTCAACGCCTGATAGTGCACATGAAAGTGATAAAACTGCGGAGGATAGTGCACGAATACGCGCATGTCCTCTTCGTGCACGCCGTAGACACGCGCGATGACGTCTCGAGCTACGCATAACATGGCGCGTAACATTGGTAAGTGCTCCGCGCGCAAGTCCCGCATTGACCGCACATCCTTGCGCTGACACAACCCCAAACAATACAAATCCATCACCGATGGATGATTAAACCAACTCGCCCGATCGGTCGTGGCGCAATCTGGATGCGTCTGCCATTTCGGATCGGTATTCAACAAAAACTCGTCATCCGCGTGTAACAACCGCTCGCGTTCCTTTTCCAAACTTAAAATCTTATACACCCACGCCGTCGCCGCTTCGGGTATGCCCGCAATGTACGCCTCGTGCACATCGTCATACACCTCTGGCGTCTCTCGAATCAAAATCATCTTCTGTGTGGAGCTTCGTGCGATATGTTTCGCAAACAACGCGTCTCTCGCCTCCCTCGACGTCGTCGCCGTCAACCACCCCGGGCAAATCACATCCACGTGCACGTCCCCATCCTCCCCTTCTCGCGCCTCGCGATCGATCGCACCCGTATAATACATATACTCCGCACCAGAATACGGCGCCCGCAACCGCACGTGCGCGCGCTCGAGCACGCGCTGGAGCCCATCGACGTCGCTCGGAAGGTGCGCCCGAGACACCTTGACGAGCGCACATTCCTCGTCGCCGTCGCCGCCATCGCGCGTGAACCGTCCTCGCGCGACGACGGTACCGCGTGCGTCATCACGCCCGGTGTTTATCACCTCGTCCACGGCGAACGCATCGCGGAGCGCGGCACCGATCGCGCGCGGATCGACGTGTGTCGTCATGACGACGGCAATTTGTGACGCGCGAGCCTTCGTGTGCGATGCTCGCATCATCCACGTTCGCGCGGTGCGGGACGACGACGACGACGACGACGTCAACACGCGCGGTGCGCGGTGCGCGGTGCGCGTCGAGAGTGCTCGCGGCGACGGCGACGGCGACGGTGGAGCACCGATCGAGACGATTCGTGCCTCGTCAGCAGTCGACTTCATCGCCGTCGTCGACGACGTTAAAGTCTTGCGAATCGCCAGCGGCGCGACGCATGACGACGCGCACGAACGCGCTTCCGGCGCTTCCGGCGCTCATCGCGTCGCACTACGCCTGGCCGGCGCTCACGGCGGTGGCGATCGCACCGGTGTGCTTGGCGTACATCAATCCAATTTACTCGTTTAGCGTCGGGTACGGGGCGTCCGTGCTGGCGGCGTCGATCGCGGCGTATGGCATGCATGCGGCGTCTGGCGCGGCGGCGACGACGACGCTTTTACTGGCGCACATTGCGGGTGGGGTGTTTTACGGCGCGAGATTGGCGGGATTTTTGTACTATCGTTCGGTGACGTGGGACGAGTGGAAGGAGCGGGCGAAAAACGCGCCCGAGGTGAAACAAACTGGATTCGCCAAGCAAACCATGGTGATCGCGCTGTGCGGGTTACTGTATTCGTGCATGTCATCACCAATGTTATGGCACGCGCAAAACGTCAACGTGATCAACTATGTGACGTATGACATCGTCATCAAGGCGGGCATCGCCGCGCAGTGGCTCGGCGCCGTCATCGAAGCCGTCGCTGATCAACAAAAGTACAATTTCAAAGCCACTGAGCGCGGAAAGACGCGCTGGTGCGATACCGGGCTCTATGCCAAATGCCGACACCCAAACTATCTCGGGGAAATCTTATTTTGGGTGGGTACCTTTGTCGCCGGAGTTCCGGCGATGCTCACCCGTCCAATCACGTTTGTCCCGGCATCCGTCGGCTTGTTCTTCATCGTTATGCTCATGCTCGGCGCGGCCAAGCGCGGGGATAAGAAACAAGCTGAAAAGTACGCCGATAACGCCGAATACAAGGCTTGGGCGGACAACTCGTGCTCGTTATTCCCAGGAAATTAATGATTATAATACCGCCCTCCTTCTTTTATTAAATTTACAAAGACGACGACGACGTTGATATGACGATGATGATTGTACACATGTGGATTGCTCTGCGCTCAACCTAAAGCTTCCCTTGCGCCTTGAGCTCAGCCTCCAACGCCGCCACCGCTGCCGCATCCTCCTCGCTCAAATTATCCAAATCAATCCCCTCAACCTCCTTCTTCGCCGCCTCGCCGTACATCGCGTCGTCAAACTTATCCGGAAAAGCAACCTTGGCGATCGTCCCCACGACGAATAACGTCCCAGCGCCCGCCATGTAGAGCGGAATCGCCGCCCGCATGGCGCCGATGACCATTTGGTCGAACGACGACGTGTCGATGCCGAGCAAGGCGACGTCGGCGAGCGGTACCGCGCGAGCGAGCGAGGCGCCACGGCGAGCCACGGGTTGAGATAACGCCGGGACATCATGGTGCGCGCGTCGAGGCGCGTGCGGGCGACGCGCGACGCGTGGCGCGTGCGCGGTGGTGCGTGCGATGGATGAAGATGCGGTGAACATCATGTATGACGCGGTGGTGGCAAAGTGCGCGCGACGAAGGTTGGCGCGCGATCGATTATGAAGATGTTGGGTGAAGAGCTTGAGGATATTTTTGAGCGTCGGGACGGGTGTCGTTTGGTGACGATTCTAGAGTTGGATTCTAGAATTGATGCGTATTTATTTCATGATGGTGATGATGATAATAATGCGCGATGGATGGGTTATTCTTCCATGGCACGTGATGCGTTGGCGGCGTCGCGTTCGGCGTCGAGTTTGGCGTTGAGCGCGGCGTAATCGACTGGCGCGCCTCGTCTGCCGCGCTTACTCGGCGTCGGTTCGGCGTCGATGACGTCCGTGGCGGGACGCTTTGCGTCTGTATGTGTTGCCGGCGCGTGTGCGTCGGTGTTGTCGTTGTCGTTTGCGGCGGCGTTTGCGGCATCGAGTTCGCGTTCGCGCTCCATGTACGCGAGGCGCTCGGCTTCCATTTCGGCTTCGCGCTTTTCGCGCGCCTCTCGGCGGTGGCGCAATTCTTCGTTGAGCTCAGTCTTGCTCGCCTCGCTGTCGTACTTTTCGCCATTTGGTGCGAAGAGCGTACGAACGTGCGACGCGACGGAGCGTCCGAATGCGGACACTGGGCCACCTTGGATTCGATAGCCGCCTTCGAGGACGGAAATGACGCGGCCCTTGGCGTGAGCGTTGGCAATTTTGACGAGCTCAGTGGTTAACCACTCGTAATCTTGCTCTTTGACGCCTAAATTCACCGGACCTTGAATATCATCTTTCGCGTGCGCGTCGAAACCAGCGGAAATTATCACGAGTTCGGGTTCGAAGGCGTTGATGGCGGGCAAAATTTTACCCTTCCACACGCGACGCCAAGCGGCGCCGCGTTCAGACTTCTTCCCAGTGCCCTCCATGCCGACATCCACCACCCACGGTTGTTCACCCTTGGCCGTGCTCACGAGTCGCTCGGCGTCGACGTGGGATGGGTCTTCTACGACGCCGTCTTCGTTCCATTGCGCCGCCTCTTCGGTGTCCAAATCGTATTCACCCTTGGTGCTCTTTGTCGGTCCAGTGCCCGGATAAAAGTGATGTTGAAGCTCTTTGCGACCGTAGCCGTGCACAGAGGCAAACATGATTTCTTCTTGGTCAGTTTCGTCCAACCATGGTCGGTACATGTTCATCGAGAACGACCCGCTACCGATGGGCATGGCAAACTTGAACTCTGGGGCGCTCGGCGCGGTGTTTTGCACGCACGCCTCGGTGCCGTTTCCATGGTGCACGTCAAAGTCAACCAAAGCTACGCGACGAATCTTCTTACGGTGCACGCATCGCGCGTACGCCGCAGCAACGGCGACGTTGTTGATTAAACAAAACCCGTGAGATCCAGTACCGATGGGCTCTCCTGGCGTGCCCACCGGTCCCAAAGGACCGCTATGGTGGCCCGGAGGCCGCACGGCGCAAAACACTCTGTCTGTTTCACCAGACACCACGCGTTCGACGGCTTCGATTGTCGCTCCAGCGGCGGCAAGTGCAGCGTTGAATGATTGCGAGCACACTGCGGTGTCACCATCAATCGTACCGATTGCTTGCGGCAAGATGCGGACGTCTGGTAAACGTTCGCACGCCTTTTGCACCTTTTTCAAGTACGCATACTCGTGACAGCGTAGAATATCAACCCAAGCCGCAGGTTCGACCTCGGAGACGTACTCTACATCTTTAAACTCTTTTGCCCTCAACGTTCCGTTAGTGGCGTTGAGCAACACGTTGAGTCTATTGACGTTTTCTGGCGGCGGATCCTCGCCGCCGCGCGTAATAGGCGGGCACGAGTGGTGCAAAAAGCACGTATCCGGGGCAATGATAACGCGTTTCTTTGCCTCATCCGCCGCGGTCGATACTGACGTTTTGAACATCTTAGCAATTGCCCCGAAACCTCGCGCTGACGCCATTTGCGCGGGTGTTTGTCCTTGCGCATTGACTTCCTTGGCCATGTCGCCATTCGCCTTTAACAAAAGTTCCACACACTTTAAGTCGCGTCCGCGCACGGCGCAGTGCAACGCGTTATCCTTGTGGTCATTCTTCAACGCAGGATCAGCGCCCTTCGAGAGCAAGTACTCGACGACGTCAGCGTGCCCGTACGCTGCGGCCCAGTGAATCGGGCGGTTCTTCGTCTTGTCTCGCAAGTTTACGTACACGTCCACCGTATCATCCTCATTAGGCGGAGTAAAATCATCCACCAACGCCTTCACGAGCGCCAACACTCCATGTTGAGCCGCAATCGACACTGCAGTGCGCCCGTAATCATCCATCACGCACTCATTCTCCATCGAGGGTAACAACGCTTTCACCGCTTCCACGGCGAACGCCTCGTGACGCTCAAACCCGCTCATCGCGCACGCCATGTGCAACGGCGGCGACCCTTCAAGCGTGATATAAGTTCTACATTCCGCTTCAATCAATGCCTTGACGCAGTTAATCGAGCCTGAAAGTAACGCCACATGTAAAGGTGTGTGTCCCTCTCTGTCCCTGCCGTCGACATCCACCTTTTTCGCCCCGTCAACGCTTCGAAACATCGCCGCCGCACCATCGGAGCCTTCATCCCCAGACCCACCCTCGGCGTCTGGATCGAAATCATCTTCGTCTTCAGAATCATCGTCTTCCTCGCCGTCGTCACCGTCGTTCGCATCGCCATCGTCCTCGCCCTCGGCGTCTTCGCCCGGCGCATCCTCGTCAACCATGGGTGCGCGAATCAACGCCATGAGGGTCTCGATATCATCCGTTTCGCAGCATTGATGCAAAGGCCTGGTGATTCGCATCGCGTACACGCACACTGGTCAGTCGGCGTACGCGTCGGCGGCGCTGCGCGAGCGCATGACACGCGGAGGTCAAAGCGACAATTGGCGTCTTGGTCAAAATCACATTTCCGCCGGCGCAGTCGCGCGTGTGTACGTACAATACCATCGGACCATCGTCGTCGTCGCTGTCAAACGTTCCAAACATAGCGTTCGTGGCACGCGCGGTGCGACGCTCGGGTGCACGCGTGGGAATGCGGAGAAGGAGCTCTGTGACGAGTGGGGACACTGAGGAGAAAAATGTGTGTGTGAAGTGCAAGGCATCAACGAACAAATGATGTGTGTATTGAACAATTCGAATTTTGTCTACTTTTTCCCCGAGTTCTTTGCCGAGCTGACGTTGAATTGGAAGTGAATAATGTCGCCGTCTTGAACAATGTACGTCTTTCCTTCTTGGCGATACTTGCCAGCTTCCTTGACTTCAGCCATACCTTTACGCGTGGTGTATTGCTTGAAGTCGTCGTACGACACGCATTCGGCTTTGATGAAGCCGCGCTCGAAATCGCTGTGAATGACGCCTGCGGCCTGCGGGGCGGTCGCGCCCTTGTACACAGTCCAGCATCGAACCTCCTTTTCACCGGCGGTGAAATAGTACATCAGGTTCAAGTCGCGGTAGCCTTGCGTGATCATCTTTGGCAACACAGATTTAACACCTTCGCCGCACTCGTCTAAAAAGGCTTTAATCGCCGCCTCGTCGTCGCCTAAATCAAAGAGTTCTTGCTCAAACTCGCAAGAAAACGGAATCATCGCTCCGCCTCCGTGCTCCTTAATCCAAGCATGAATCTTCGGCAGCCACTTGTTCTTCTTGCGACAAAAATCCTTCTTGGACAAGTTGATCAAATAAATCATCGGCTTGGTGGTGATTAAATTTGGAAGTTTTTCTTTTATCATCTCGACCTCGGGAGTATTCCAGTCGCCAGTTCGAACAGCCAAATTTGATTCAAGCATCTCCGTCACGCGCTCCATCGTCGTGATGAACAACTGCGAAAGCTTCATCGTTGGATTTTTCTTTACATCGCGCTGCTCGTCCGCGATTGCGCGCTTCACCTCAGCCAAATCCTTCTTACATAATTCGCTCGTAATGGTATCCAAATCGCGCACCGGATCGACGTCGTCGTCCACGTGGACCACATCGACATCGTCAAACGCACGAATCACGTGAAATACCCCATCCGTGGCGCAGATGTTTGATAAAAACGCATTTCCCAACCCAGCGCCTTCGGATGCGCCCTTGATTAAGCCGGCAATATCCACGCAGTGCAAGTACGCCGGATATTGGCTCGGCGGCTTCCACATATCACAAAGGTAGTCGTAGCGCTCGTCCGGCACCGGGCAACGCGCCTCGTTCGGATCAATCGTACAAAACGGATAATTCTCACTCGCCGCGATGGACGTCTTCGTGAGCAAGTTGAACAGGGATGACTTCCCGACGTTCGGAAGGCCAACGATGCCCATCTTCAGGTTATTTTTCACTCGTCCAAACTTAGCCCCAGAGTTTTCAGCGCCGTCGCTTTCCGCAGTCGCGGCTTTCGGCGGCATGTTTACTTCGTGTGATGTGTCGTTTTCCTTGTGTCCGCGCGCGGCGCTTCGGGCCGTGCGACGTCCGAGCTCGAAAACAGCGCGCGCGCGACACAGACTGGCGGCGAAAAGTGCGCTGTCCTCACACACATGCGCGCGATAGTCGCCACCAGTCGACATCTCTCGCGCGTTCGCGCGCGATGGGCGCGCGAGAGCGATGCGTGTGCGCGCTCCGTCGCGAATTCGGCGCCGACGCTCGTCGATGCGGATGTGAACGCGCACGGCGAGAACGCGAGGCCGTCGTTAGAGACAGTAGAATCCGCGCCGTCGCCGTCTACGGTGCCGCGTTTACCCGCAGCGCTGCGCACGACCGCGCAAGGACTGAATGCGCTTTCGCCGCGCGATGTAGAGCGCACGGTTCGCGCGTCGCTACGTCTGGCGCGGCAGCACGTGGGCGAGATGGACACGTTTGACGTTGACGTCGAACGCGCGCTGCGCCGAGCGACGCGAGACGTATTCGACGCCTCCAACGGTGGAGTTCGCGTCGGTCGACGCGTCGGGAGCCGTGCAGAGCGGCTGCTGAAAGCGATTCGTGCGCGATCGGGCGGGTACGTGATGGCGAATGGTGAGGATGGCTTGGAGCCGCCGCGTCGCGCGCTCGAGCGCTCGAGCTCGAGCTCGAGCGCAGACGACAACGTCGTGGCGGCGTGGGACGACGACATCACATGGGGCGCTCGCTTGAGTAGGCGTAAACTTCGTCGCGTCGAGACGAGTCTGTTGGCGTCGTCGTCAGCGGCGGCGGCGAAAGAAAATGTTAATAGTAATAGCGGGACAAGTTTAGTATTGGAGGAGCGAGACGCGGCGGTGTACGCCGTGATGCGGTCGCCGATGAAAATGGCGGCGTTAAAACGGATATTTTATGAAACTCGTGATCGGATTGGAGATGGATTCAAACCCAAGAGCGTGTTGGATTTCGGGAGCGGTCCAGTGCCGACGACAATGATGGCGCTTCGGGATGTATTTGGATTTGATGCAAACGCCGGCGCGACTGCGGACGGCCAAGATCCGCGTCGTCGGCCAAGGGCCGGTGATGCAGAATTGCGTGTGGCGTTCGTGGATGGTAATCCAGAGATGATGCGCTTTGCTAGACGCGTTGTGGGATACGCCGAACGCGAGAGAGAAGATCGTGAAGAAAAGGCGCGTATTACGGCTGAATTCGCGGCGTTAGAGAGTTCACCAGGCGACTCCGCTTTCGATGACTTCGCCGACGACACGGTCGCTGAAGACGGCGATGGCATCACGCGACTTGATTTCACCGATTTTGAAGCCACGGACGAAAAACCATCTACGCGACCCGCGAGCGCGTTTCGCTTGAAGGTGCCTCATCCGTGGCACGAGGCGGAAGGCGTTCGCACCACGGCGACGCTTCGTGGCGCCAATCGTCGAGGCGGATTCGATGTCGTCGTGTGCTCTTACGCGCTCGGAGAAAGTTTCGACGGGATGTCATCTCAGCGAAGTAGAGATGTGACGGTGCGACAATTGTGGGAACGCGTGGCGCCCGGCGGCATACTCGTCATCAGCGAACCGGGCACACCCAAGGGAAGTTTAATCGTACGCCGCGCGCGTCATTTAGTTTTAGAAGTCGCCAGACGCGAAATGGAGCAAAATGCACGTAGATTGCAAGCCGAACCCGACGACGCCGACGTTCAAGCATACGTCGTGGCGCCGTGTCAGCACGACAAAGCGTGCCCAGTCAAGGATGAACATCGCGAAGACGGCTTTTCGACGTGGTGTCATTTCCCACAGCGCGCGCTGCGGAGCTCGTATTACCGCGAAATCAAGCAAAGCGCCAAGCCGTATCAAGACGAAAAGTTCTCTTACGTCGTTTTACGCAAACTTACGCGCGCGCAGGCGCGTCAAGAGGCTGAATTGGCGACAAAACGCGCCGCCAGACGCCGCCGGACGCCAAACGCCACAGTCAATGACAATGCCGACGACGACGAGCACGACGACGACGACGAGCACGAGGAAGCCTTCCACGCACATGTTGCACGTGAATCCTCCGAAGACTGGTCCCGCGTCATCCGCCACCCGCACAAACGCAAAGGCCACGTCGTCGTCGAACTCTGCACCTCGCGAGGCGAGCTCGAACGCGCCACAATTGCCAAATCCCACGGTCAAGGCGATTGGGCCATCGGTGCCGACGGCTATAAATTCGCCCGAAAACTTCGTTGGGGTGATTTATGGCCTTACGCCAACAAAACAACCATCGCTCCGGGTGATCAGAAACACTTCATGCTCGAAGCCGCCGCGTTTGAAGAAAAATATCTCGCCGACCTTCGCGCCTCCGACGACCCGTCGGCATCCCTGCCCCGCGACGCCGCCGCCATCGCCGACGACGACGTGCCAGACGATAGCACATTCTTCGCCATGCTCGAAGAACTCGACGCCGCGGTGTCCAATACATCCAAGTAGAACTAGAACTCAGATATAGCGAGCGCGCAGTCGAGAGCAACAAAAAGTAACAAACCCAGCGAACATCCAAAACACGCTAAAATCCAAAAAAATCTAAAATCGACCAATAATAACTCCAGAGATACCCCCCGCGTCTTTTCGCGGAATCCTTGCCCATCCTCGACGTCGCGGTCGACACACGGCGACGCCGTCGCACTCGCGACCGAGCGCCGTCGACGGCTGCGAGTCGACTGCACGCGCGCGCGCGCCCATCGACGCCCGCGGACGCGAACGCGCCGTCGTGCGTGACGCCTCGCGCGCATCGAGCCGCGGTAGGGTTGCATTCGTGTCGACGCGTGCGCTCGCCCCGATGCCGTCACGGCGTGGCGCCGATGGTCGGTCCAAGCCCGCGGCGAGTGGTGATGGAGGTGCGACAAATGATGCGGATGGTGCGCGGGCGGTGAACGTGGCGGCGTTGAAGATGATTGACGACGATGGGGGAGCAACGACGTCGAGCAGAGGGGCGGATTCGAGCAGCGCTACTTTGGTGTTGGCTGGGGCGGCGACGACGACGACGTCTGGGGCGGCGATCCCGTCGGCCACAGTGGCGATGTTGGATGCGGCGCAACTCGCGGCGCAACAGAGGAAGGATGAGATGTCGAGGAAACGGAAGTCGACGTTGCCGAATGGCGAGCGCAAGCCGTATTATTGCTTTTCGTGCAAGCAAGCGTTGCAGCCAGAGGATTTTGATCCTGGGTTAGAGACGTGTAGAATTTGTTTAGCGAAGCGACGGGCGAAAGATCGGGAGAAGAAGCGATTGCGTGCGATGCAGTTGAAGCATCACTTGTTGAGCGCGGATGAGAAGGAGGTGGCGGCGTTTTTGTTGGGGGTGTATCATCCCGCGGTGCACCGTCCGCCAGACAATCCGAGGCAGATGCATATGCAGGTGTCCGTCAACGTCACAGAATTTGTGGAAGAGTTTAAAGACCTTCTCAGAGGCAAGTCGCGCGAGCAAGCAGATTCCGTGGTGAGCCAGTTTTTGGGCCGCAAGCCCGTCTCAAAGTCGCGAAAGAGCAGCGTCAAAGGTGCCAAAACCAAGATTGCTGGCTACGATGCGCTAAAAAAGAACGACGACGACGTCGCTGTGAGTGTTGCTTTAGCGAAGAATCCGACCAAGATTGCGACGCAAAAGCGGCAAAAGAAAGTTTCGGTAACGGAGGTGCTGATAGAGCCTGAAGTAGATTCCGTTTCTTTGAGCAGCGCGGAGGATACGGCTTTGACGCACGATATCGACACCGTGTTTCAACGCTACACATCTGTGTTGGATAAAAGCATGGATCAGACGTGGGTCCGCTTCGCTCGCGAAGAAGAAACGTTTGCTAACGGTTCGCACAACATCGGCTTCGACGTCAAGTACACTCAAGCAGTACACAGCCAAGAACAAGAGGGTAGTCACAAATCATCGCAGAGCGCGCAAGGAGCGCTCACGAGCGCGATGGACGAAATGTTTAGCTCAATCATGCATGGTGCTGATCCAATGGTTTCCGAGTTTTTGTTTGAATTCTTATTCTCGCCACCTGAAGTAGGAGCGCACATGGAGGGCACCAACGAGCCCGCGGCTTGTAGCTTTGCCGAAGCGAGCGCTGTTGATGACTCGCGAGCGCTCGTCGCGCGAGAAGAGGCTTCCGATAACTACATGTACAACTACAACATGATGGAAGAATTTCAACAAGATGGCTGCGCGTACACTTTCAAAGGGTCGCTCGTCATGGGTTGGGTTGGTGGCACCAGCGGCACCGCAAACTTTGACATGTTGTCCTGCAACAATGGCGTTTTACCAGATTCGCTCCTCCCGCAAGCGCTCTCACGCGACGGCAAAATTTTTGACGCTCGCATCCCTGATGCTCTCGTTCCGCTCAAAGAAACCGAGCACTTGCGAGGGTTTGACGAAGAACTTGAGTGCTACCCAGTCGTGAATTCCGTGTCGCCAAACATTTGCATCACGCTTCCGCACAACTCTTTCAGTGAAGAACTGGGAATCCGCGCGCTACACGACGGTAAATACATCGAGTGTGAAGTTTTGAGGAATGAAGAAACTGTTGACGTGAGGCTGTACCCGAATGGTAAGAGCTCGAACTCAACGCATACGAGCGGTGGCGTCGTACTTCTCGGCGTGGTGTATTTACAGTGCTTTGTGCAGAGCGGGGTGGCGAAACAATTACCAATTGGAATTAACATTCCAGTGTTGATGCTCCCCAACCCTGCTTGTGCTGAAGAAGTGTCCAAGGGTGTCCAGCAGATTTTGAAGTTTAGAAGCAAACGAGAGGCGCGTCAGTTTATCGTTTCACTCGGCATCGCCCTTCAAAATGGCGACACGAAGAGCACAAAGTTCTCCTTTGTGCTCGAAATGGCCTACATTCTCAAACTGAAACGGACGCTCAGTATGCTCGAACTCGTTGCTTCGCTCGCTAAACTACCTTCTCCGATGGGATCTAGCGATAATGAAAGTGAATCGTCAAAGATTGACAAGGAAGTCCTTGATGCGATTATGGATACAACGCTCTCCAATCAACGCGACAAGGTTGCCGTGATTTACAAACCGCTGGCATGCTTTGCGGTTGGACTCGTTCATCTTGTTGCTTCCCCTTCTACGTTGGAGCACACGACGCTTAACGCGGCGTATGCGTTCATTATACTCATGAGTGCTGCGGTTTTCTCCATTGCGCTTAGCAAGCGTCAAGTGTACGAGTTGGATGTGGTGGTATTTTCAGCCCTTTTTGCGTTTTCGCAAGCGGCGTTGTTACACTCGGCTCCATCGTTCGATTCGTCCGACGTGCAATACCGCATAATTGCGTACGCGTACGCAGTTGTGATAACGTGGTTATTGACTCTCATGCACAGCATGCAGTCATTTGCTGGAATTTTAGCAGCAAATACTACGTCCATTCTGATTTTCTCTTGGGTTGGATTCGCGCCGTCGACGCTCACCAGGTTTCTCGTCGCATCATGGCCTCAAGACATGTACTTACCTCCCGTGGCAATCATCGTGCACGGCATTGTGACGCACTTTGGTCTCAGTAGTCTCGGACCAATGCTTGTCACTTGGCTCATAAAAAAGACTATCGGTTGGTACGTGGAGACAAATTACCACTCTGCAAACCTCAAAACTTCCCCCGCTCCGCTTGTCACTCATCGAAAACGATACGTTCACTCGCCCGAGCGTTCGAATTCAGTGAGTCAATGAGTGGCTAATAATATTACACCGATCGGTGAGTTGAAACTAGACCTTGATGACTTTTTTTTTGTTTTCTTTTTGTTATGAAACTCTTGTATTTTGACACGCACACACACAAGTTCGCCGCCTCACAACCGAACGGAACAAATGCGCGTCGCGCGCATCATCACCGCTCGCGCCCCAACTCTCGTGCGCATGTCTAACGCATCGCGTAAATCATCTCCGGTCGCGGCGTCGTCCAACGCTCCGCGCATCGGCGAGTCGAGAAGCTCTTTCCAACGCGCGGTGGCAGCCTTGCGTTCGCTCCGCACAGCATCCTCCGCGACCGCGGATAGCGCCGCGTCCGCGTCCGATGAAGGCTACAAGCGCCCACCGGATGACCTCGCACAGTTTACAGAGCGACCACCGAGTCCGAACATTACGCTCAGTCCCGACCGCAAACGGTTGTTGTATTTACATCGACCTCCGTCGCTCCCACCAGTGGCGGAGCTCGCGCGAGAAGAAATTAAGCTCGCGGGTTTGCGCATCGATGCCGTGCAAAACAGCGGTAGTCGCATGGGTCACCAAACAAAGCTTTCTATCGGTGCATTGCCGACGACGGAGGCGGAAATCGGGGCGTTTGAGGACTTTACGGGATACCCGACTGGGGCGTTGTTAAACTACGTGTCGTGGAGCCCGGATGGGACTAAAATAGCCTTCACGGTGCGATCGAGCGGCGAGGCTGGGCAACCTCCGCGCGGACCACCCGCGCTATGGATTGCCGACGCCGCGACGCGGCAGTGCAAGGTGTTGCTGTCGACGAGAAAATTAAACACAATTTTTGGCAGCTATAGTTGGTTGAACGACGACACCATCGTGGCGTGTTGTATACCAGAAAATCGAGGTCCAGCGCCGACGAGACCAGAGACGCCGTTTGGTCCTAGAATTCAAGGTAATAAAGGTGGAGACGTTCGACAAGCGCGAACGTACGCAGATTTATTGAAGGATTCGCACGATGCGGAACTGTTTGATTATTATTGTAAGTCTGAATACGTCGCCGTGGATGTCAAGACGGGGAACGCAAAGCCTTGGGGAAGCGCCGGAGCGCGCCTTTACACGCGATGCGACCCATCGCCAGATGGTAAGTTCGCCATCATTGAGACATTGGAACGGCCGTACTCGTACTCGGTGCCGTGTGGTAGATTCCCAAAGAAGATTTGGATCGCCGACGCGAATGGCGTGCCAGTGCGAGAAATCGCAAATTTACCGCTCGCTGAGGACATTCCCATCGTGCACAACGCGACGAGACAAGGACCCCGGGCGGTAAATTGGCGCCCCGATAAGGTGTCGGAGCTATACTGGACTGAGGCGCAAGACGGTGGCGATCCACGAAACGAAGTATCACCGCGAGACGTCACGTACGCCGTGGACATGTCAAAAGATGTCGTCGCCGCGCCAAAGGTTATGTTCCACACCGATTACCGTTACGGCGGTGTCGCGTGGGGCGCTGATGACTTTGCAATCTTGTACGAAAGTTGGTACAAGACGCGCACGTCACGCGTGTGGGCCACGAAACCTGGAGACGCCGACCCAAACTCGACAAAGCGCATGTTGTGGGAACGCGACTATGAAGACAGTTACAACAGTCCGGGATCCTTTGTTACACGCCGAACGGAAGACGGTTCATACGTGCTCGCACGCGTGATTGGACCTACACCACTAGGTGAAGGCACGGCGAGCGGGCCCGGAATGAAGTTATTACTCGAAGGTGAAGGCGCGAATCCCGAAGGTGACAAGCCATTCATCGACTTGTTTGACGTAGACACGGGCGCAAAACATCGATTGTGGGAAAGCAAGCCTCCGTATTTGGAACGACCAGGGAGTTTAATCAGTGACTATGGCGGTCCTGAGGAAGCACCCATTACTTTAGACACTATGCGTATTCTCTTTTCGCGTGAGAGTCCGTCGGAAAATTCGCAGTACTTTAGCCTCGCCATGCGCGCCGACGGTCAACCCGGCGCGGAGACTCGCATTTCAGATTTCCCGCATCCGCATCCTGATCTCAAGGATTTACCGAAAGAGATCATCAAATACACGCGAGACGATGGTGTGGAATTGAATGCGACGCTGTATACACCACCTGGATACGACGCCGCGCGCGATGGCCCGCTTCCCATGCTCATGTGGGCGTACCCGCGCGAGTTTAAAACCAAGGAAGCCGCGTCGCAATTACGGGATTCGCCGTATCGCTTTACCGGCATTGGCCCATCGAGCGCATTGGTGTGGCTCGCGCGCGGATACGCCGTTTTAGATGGACCAGCGTTACCAATTATCGGTGAAGGCGAAGGCGTAGAGCCGAACGATACGTACGTCGAACAACTCGTCGCCGGCGCTCGAGCGGCGGTGAACGAAGTCGTCCAGCGCGGCGTCGCCGACGCCGATCGAATCGCCGTCGGTGGTCATTCCTACGGCGCATTCATGGCGGCAAACTTACTTGCTCACGCGCCAGATTTATTTGCGTGCGCCATTGCACGAAGTGGCGCATATAACCGCACGCTCACGCCCTTTGGTTTCCAAGCCGAAGAGCGCACGCTTTGGGAAGCGCCAGAGACGTACAACGCCATGTCGCCGTTTATGAATGCGCACAAGATTAAGAAACCAATTCTATTGATGCATGGCGAGGAAGACACGAACAGCGGAACGAATGTCATTCAATCCGAGCGGTTTTTCGCCGCACTCAAGGGTAATGGAGCCGAAGTGAAATTGGTTATTTTGCCTCACGAGTCGCACGGCTATCGAGCGTACGAAAGCATCAATCACATGCTCGCGGAGACATCAGAGTGGCTGGATACGCACACGGCACCGGGGGCGAAGAAAGCACACGAAGCGCGAGTTGCCACAGCAGCTGAGGAAGCGTCGGCAAAGAAATCTCAAGAGTAAACGTCTATTAAGCACGATCGATATTAGTTTGTTAGCAGCTCTCATTTGTTTAAAAAATTTGTACTACGTCGCTAAAACTCGTCTTCGTCGTCGTATCTATCCTCGTCATCCGAGTGTCTATAATTCCTGAAACTTCCATGATCGTCGTAATCGTCGTCACTTTCGGTGTCTGGGTAGTCAGCGCCGTAATAATCTTCGGCGTTTGAGTCCGAGTCACCGTAATCGCTGTCGGCGTCGAAATCTCCTCCGTCATCTTGAAAATCCTTGACACGAATGACTGGTAAAAACTCACCGTCGTGTTCCTCTTCGGCATTCGCAGGCGATGTATCGTCAGCACTGTTGTCTTTATCGTACACATACACGTCGTACACCCAATCATCATCGTCGTCGCCGGCGTCGGGGACGCTCGATGTCGGCGGCGGCGAAATCGGCGCCGCGCCGGTTTCGCTCAAATATTCCCGCACCATGGGCATATAATTACACATCAACACCGCCTCTGCTTCCTCCGCAGCGCGTATCTCATCCTTACCGGTGTGTGCGTTACCAAACCTATCGTAAAGCACGTCGTACACGCGAACATCTTCACCAGATTTCAAACGTTTACCGACGTACCGTTCAACGTCTTCTCTCCTCGCGTCGGCGGCGGCATCATCACATTGGGTTTGCCCATCCTCGCGCGAGCGCTTACCGCTCGACGTAAACGCCCACAACGACCCATCTTCGACGTCATCCGCGCTCACCGCGCTCGCGACGCGTGCAAACTTTCGCCTTCGAGTCGTCTTTGTCGTCGCCCTCGTCCCGCGCGTCCCACCTCCGTCCTCGTCTTCACCACCCTCGTCGTCATCCTCATCGTCACCGAGCGTCGCGTACGGCGTCGCCGCACTTCCACCTTCAAGCACGGCGTCGAGCGCCGCCGCGAGCGCCGACGCACGCCTCCTCTGCGCCTCTCGAATCCCGCGCGCGTCGTAATCACCATCACCATCACCCCCACGTCCACCGCCACCCCGCGTCGCCGGCGCAATCTCCAACACCAACGCCCGCGCTGACGCACACGATCGTTTCCTCTTCACCCTCACCACCGTCCGCGCGTCGTCACCGACGTCATCGCGCTCGAGAGACATAAAGTCAATCGTCGCGTCGTCGTCTGACGCTTCACTTTTCATCGCGCGATCGCACCCCGACGCGTCGCGGGGAACACTCACACGCACACACACGCCGCGACGACGCACGACGACGACGACGACGACGTTGTACTATATTTTTACCTCTCGCGCCACGGTGGCGCGACGACGCGACGACGCGACGACGCGACGCGACGCGACGACGTGGTGCGACCAAAAAGCGCACGCGCAGTCAACATCACCTTTCGCGACGCCGCATCGCCGTCGCTGACGACGCCGACGCCGACGCGCGCGCGCAAACGGACGCCACGCATCGCGCGTCGCGATGTACGCCAGGCGTCACGGCGCGTGCGTCGATGGTGACGACGCCATGGATACCGATGACCGAGGGTGCGCGCGCGATGATGATGATCTCCATCGCCGGCGTCATCGTGTCGACGCACAGCGCGGCGCTGAGGCGCGGATGACGTCGCGGCGTCGCGTGATGTCGCGAACGCACGCGTCGTCGTCGATCGAGGCGCGCGACGGGGCGAAAGACGTCGCGACGCGTCGCGCGCAGCGTCGGAAGCGCGCGAGCGGGGGGCAGGAACAGGAGCATCATACTGTTTACCCATATGAACATGAAACGTCGTCCAAAGTGGCGTCGCCGGCGAGAACTACGGCGTGGTTGGGGCGACACGCGTTCGACGTCGATGCGAGGTACGAACCGATAAAAACGATTGGGAAAGGTGCGTACGGCGTGGTGTGCTCGGCGCACGATCGAACGAGTGGGAAACGCGTGGCGATTAAAAAGTTGGCGAATTGTTTCGATTCGACGATTGAGGCGCGACGGGCGTTGAGAGAGTTGCACTTGTTGAGACGGTTGACGCACGAGAATGTGATTGGATTGGTGGATGTGATGATGCCTGCGAACGAGCGTGGGGAGATGAATGATGTGTACTTGGTGTATGAGCTCATGGATACGGATTTACATCAGATTATAAAGAGTAAGCAAGAGTTGTTGGATGAGCATTGTCAGTACTTTGTGTATCAGATTCTTCGCGGGCTAAAGTACGTGCACAGCGCCAAGGTTTTGCATCGGGATTTGAAGCCTGCGAATTTGCTGTTGAATGCGAATTGTGACTTGAAGATTTGTGATTTCGGGTTGGCGCGAAGTGCGGTGGAGCGAGGGAGGATGATGACGGCGTACGTCGTCACTCGATGGTATCGCGCACCCGAATTGCTGTTGAATTCAGAAGAGTACGCCGCAGCGATTGATATGTGGTCCGTGGGGTGCGTGCTCGCAGAGATTCTCGGCCGCGCGCCGTTGTTTCCTGGGAAGGACTTCATTCACCAGATGCGATTGATTATCGAAACCTTGGGCTCGCCTGAAGAACACGACATGAACTTTATGACGTCGATGTACGCCAAACGTTACATCCAAAGCTTGCCGCGCAAGCCCAAGGTTGATTTCGCGCAATTATACCCCAAAGCCAATCCTCTTGCGATTGATTTGTTGGACAAAATGCTCGTGTTCAACCCAGAGCGGAGAATCAACGTTGACGACGCGTTGGCGCATCCATATTTGGCGTCGTTGCACGATCCCGCCATGGAGCCGACGCACGTGCACGACCCGTACGACCCATTCTTCAATCTCAAGTCGTTTGACGAGCCCGATGCGCACATTCCAGACGAACACTTACGTCAAGCTATTTATCAGCAGTTTCAAGCGTTCAAGGCGGATCACATCGTGACGCATGGCGCGCCCGCGCCTTCGGCACCCGTTCCCATTCCACGTTGACGCAAAGTCTCTGTGCCCAGCGCGTCGTACCACGGCAAGCGCGGGTGGGCCCGTTTACTCGCCCGGTGCATTTAATCGTTCAGAAAGTTGTAATTATCACGACGAAGACTATTCATAGGCGCGCATGCGCAAAATCTATGTCGATGACATCGACATCGACTCGATGCCGTCGTCGGGACAAAGTTAAACAACGTAAAGCCATCTTGCTTCACTCTGTCGCACGCTTGACGTCTCGATGACGTCTTCGCGCGCGCCACGCGCGTGGATGACGGCGATACAGACTCTCGTCATCGTCGCTTCGACGTCCGCGGTGGCGCTGCACGCGCTCGCCAGGCGTCGTCGTCGCGCGCTCGCGCAGCTCGAGCTCGCCAGCGGCGCGGCAGCGGTCGTTTCAAGCGACTCAACGACGGCGTCAGCGGTAACGAACGTGCTCGTGCTCACCGCGCACCCGGATGATGAATCGTATTTTTTCGCGCCGACGATTCAGGCGTTGAAGCGCTGCGAGAACGCTCGTGTGCACTTGTGTTGTTTGAGCAACGGGGACGCGTACGGTGACGGGGAGACGCGTAAAGCCGAGTTGCTGCGCGTGAAGGAAATGTTCGCGCTCGATGCGCTCGTGGTCGTGGATACGGAGGACTTACGGGACGGAATGACGACGGAATGGCCGAGCGAGACAATAGGGGCGGTGTTGGATGCGTATTCGGAGGGCGTAGCTTTTGATTACATCATCACGTTTGACAAAAAGGGTGTTTCGGGACACGTGAATCACACCGCGACGTATGAAGGGACAAAGGCGTGGCTGGCTAATAAACGCACAAATGCATCGGTCGATGATGAGCAAAAGATTCCCGACGTGTGGGTGCTGGAGTCAACCAACGCCGCGCGCAAGTTGAGCGGCGTTTTGGACTTTGCGACTTCCTTGGCAGAGTCGTTTATCGATAGCAAAGACCGCGTGTTCTTCCCGAGTCCGAATCCTTTAGAAGTCATCAAGGCGTGCAGATTGCATAAATCACAATTCGTGTGGTATCGCAAGCTTTTCGTGATATTTTCAAGGTTTACGTACATGAATACGTTGCGACGTATGGACTAGCCAAATGTGAAATGTGAAAAAGAAAAGGGAAAAAGGCAAATTTACAACAGAGCGGACGGAGCTAATACGATTTATGGTGCTACGCGCGACTCAGACCCATCCATTCGCAACTGATTTATTGGGCGTCCAGTTCCTTGGGTCTTCGATTGGCAGACGCCAAAAACCAATGGAGCCGTCGTATGATCCGCTAAAAACTGTCGATGCAGAACGACCAGCGCTAGTAAGCACGCGAACTGCGTCGTCGTGCGCCTTGAACACGCCGACACATTCGAATTCGGTGTCTGGTTGTACGCCCCAAAACCTCACGGTTGTGTCGTACGAGCCAGACACTAAGTGACCGCCCATGACACAAAGCGCCAACACCGCCTCGGTGTGCCCCGTAATAACGTGTTTGCAGCTAAAGTTCTCGAGGTCCCACACGCGAATTTTCTTATCCCATGATCCACTGTAGAGGTAGCGAGCGTCGACGGTCAAGACTCTGACATTGTCAGTGTGCCCCTTGAGTTCGTGCACGCATTCGAGCGTCTCCGCGTTCCACACGCGAACATTGGTATCGTCTGAACCGCTGAACACGAAGGGCCCAATCGCTCGCGCTGATCCCCTGGCTTGTTGACGCGGATAGCACGCTAATGCTCGAACCGCTCCGCGATGACCTTTGAGTGTTTTCACTAAATCGCTCCCGGCTGACGGGCCGACTTCTCGAGAGAAACCGGGCCACACGCACACGCGCTTGTCATATGAGCCGCTAAAGATGTAGTCATTCACGGAGACTAACGTACGAACTGGCCCAGTATGTCCCCGAAGAACTTTGAGAAGCGTGAGCGACTCGATATCGTACGCACGAATGGTGTGGTCGTAGCTCGCGGTGTACAGCGTGGTGTCATTGTACACTTGAAGTGCTCGAACTGCATCAGTGTGCCCCGGAAGAGACGTGATTCGTCGATACGTCGTCAAATTCCACACTCGTACAGTGCAATCATAAGAACCGCTGAACAACTTGTCGTGTTTGACGCACACCGCCAAACACAACACCGGTCTCGTGTGTTCTTCGAGCACTTGCACGCATCTTCGGCTCGCTATGTCCCAAGCTCGAATGGTTTTATCCGCAGATGCGCTAAACAACGTCGTGGGCGTGGTATCAACGCCCCAAACGATTTCATCGTGACCATCCGCGATGGTATACACAGGATGGTCGGTGCTAGCGTCTTGCATAGCATCCTCGCTGGCGCCCTGTTCGGGTGCGCTCGTGGACACTCCGCCGGCAAACGCCGCGATGTCGCTACTCTGACGCAAAATCTCCACCGCCGCCTTTTGCTGAAGCGACGCGAGTGGTCTCAAGGCTGATACATCAGCCGGCGCCCAAGCCGTGATCGCGGTGCGAATCGCATGATTGGGAATAAGCTCCAAGTGACGCAACCGCGCTCCCGTTACCGGGCACGTTCGATGTCCTTGATCCCACCATCGCTGAATGGCCGGTCTATCGTACGTATGCCCCGTGGCAATCATCACCGGATCTTGCATCAACTCCATCGTAATCGGACATTGAAAATGCACGGGTATTTCAAGCGACGAGAGCGCCGCGGCTGGAGATTTCGCCCCTTCGCCGCCCCCTCGCTCGCCTCGCGCCGTGCTATCCGGACTCTCCTCCCCGACGCGCTCACGCACGTCTGTCCCGTTCGCATCGCGCACTAGACAATCCATATCACATTCTTCTTCATCAGAACGCGCAGGATTGGCGCCCCCAGCGACGCCGTGTCCATCACTCGCTCGAGCGTCTTCAAACGCATCCTCTGAATCCGAGCCGCGCCTCGACGCATCCATAGCGTCCGCGTCACCGCTCGTCGCCATCCCGTGCGTCGAATACACACGCTGCTCGTTCGTTCTAACGCCTCCACCGATCGACGCGCGCGTCACTCGCGCACCGCGTCCGTGCAACGCGCGCGTTTTAAAAAGCTATAGATCGCGTCACGCGTAATTCGTGTTCAACGTCCTGCGCGCTTTACGCGGTCCCTGTGCGCTCGCTCGCGCGTGCGTGCGTGCGAGCGGGCGATGGGGTCGTGGGAAATCCCGCGCGCGAGGCGTGCGCGCGAAAGGCGACGCGATTCGACGACGTCGCGCGATGGTTGTCGACGCGAGCAGTGCCGCGCGAGCGGCGGGGCGACGCGTCGTGCGCGCACGTACTCCCATACTATATACATCAATGCGCTATGTATGTTGAATATTTTGAGTCATATAGTATTCTGGGGTCTACAATACGTAATGTACCTATATGCATGGACTTATGTGCGTTGCATTCTTTCGAAATGTGAACATTTTACTCGCATTGAAAGTTTTGTATGCCCATCTCTTGAACGTCTGTTCGTATCGCTCGAGACGAGAGACCTCAAGGCGTTCGAGAGACGCCGCGCGCGTCATCTCACGCCGCGCGCGCGATGGGGGCGAAAGAGCACGCGCGAGCGCGACGCGCGCGAGTCGGCGCGCGCTGCTGTCGCGCGTGTCCGTCGACGTTGGCGTGCGCGGCGTCGGCGTGCGTCGGCGCGTTGGTCGCGCTCGCGCTGCTGTGGTGTGGGACATCCGAGCGCGCGGAGCGCGCGAGCGGCGCTCGAGCGCACGACGGGACGACGAACGCGAGTGTGCGCGCCGAGGATGTGTGCTTGTTTTCTCCCGCATCGTTCGAGCGTTTGACCAAGACGTTACCGAGGCTCGCGTCGACGTGGCGTGGGGCGATTTCAATAGCGGTGGTGGTAGACATCGCCGCGGAGCCTAGACGAGCGCTTGAGCTCGCGCAAATCGCGCGAGATGTCGAGGGTAATCGCGCGCGCGTGGTGATCACTGTTATCGAGGCGCTCGAGGAGTTTAATCGTCCGGGTGAGCCAAGGTTTCCGGTGAATATGCTCAGGAATGTTGCTCGAGAGGCGTGCGTTGAGCGCTTGGGGGCGAATTTTGTGCTCATGCACGACATTGATTTTGAAATCTTTCCGGAAGCACCATCGGACGATCTCTTACGAGATATCGCAGACATCTTGCAGCTTGACCATCCTCGTCGCGCGCTTGTCGTGCCGGCGTTCCAGCTTCACAACCTGTTTGCGCAACGACTCAACACTAAGCGGGACGCGATTATCAACGCTCGAAAATCCTCCATGCGGTCGGACGCGGATATCGACGCCATCATCGACCGACACGTCACAGAACACGGATCGGTATCGTCGTCATCACATAGTATGGCGCTGTATGAAAGTTTCGTCGAACGTGATGCGCACAAGACGTCCATACCCGCGCGACGCTCGTTAAATTTGACGTTGCCGTATTCGACGAAGGAACGGCTGAAACGCTTGGTGCACGAACGTCGTCTCGCCGATGGATTTCAGCTCAATTACTTTCCCATCGCCCATCGGCCATCCAACTACACGAGATGGTTTGCAAACGAGAGCAATACACCGTATCGCGTGGCGACGCACAAGCATCCGTACTACTACGAGCCGTATTTGATTCTTCGAGCCGACGCGGCATTACAATTCGACGAATCTTTCGTGACGTACGGCTTCAATAAAATCAGCTATGCGCACGAGCTTTCGGCGGCAGGGTTTGAATTCTACGTCACCAAAAATGCATGGACTGTGCACACGAACGTTCACGCCAGTCGCGCCATGGAGAACTCTGTGGGTAAAGATTTGGAGCGGTGTCAAAAGCATCCGGCGCGTAGCAATGATCATAGAATAGCTCGCATTGGGCATAGCTGTATACCAGCGTTCATTCGACGTCTCGAGTGCGCGTATGGATTCACCTTGAACGATGTCGAGTTCAACGGTGATCCGAGCGCCCCTCCTCCTAGTGATTTGATGTTCCGTCTGGCGAGCGATGAAAACATTGTGTGTTTCGCTGGTTGCGTGACGGATTTAGAAGACGCGCCCAGGACGCCGTCAAGCGTCATCATTCGTGGGGGTCGTTTTGTGGACGTTACACAAGGCTCAGACGCGCGGCGGCGGAAAAGAGGGTTGTGCGAGCGCTTCGATGCACATCTCGTCGATGAAGAGTAGCGTACGTGTCAGTAAAAATCTGAGAAAATATGAAAATTTTTCGTTATTACAACAAAGATGAGTGGGTACAGGGTACAATTACTATGCTAAACGCGGCTAACGAAAGTACATGGACGGCGAAAACGGCGCGGCACACGTCGCCCCGGTTTCATCGTTGTTGTACTTTGGCTTCGTCGGCGTCGTCGGTGTGGCGCCATTCTCCCTAAGGCCCGCCATGATGGGGAAATCCGCCGCGGATACCCCACGCAATAATTCCTCAGCCTGCTCGTACATATTCGCATTCGTGCGATTCATAGTACGCATCAAATCCAACGCATCTATGTTCTGCGCGATTCCAGTGGAATCGTCTTCGGTTTTAGTAACTTTTTGTCCCCCTCGACGGAAAATATGCGACAGACGGTTACCGCGTGATTTTCTTGGCTTATCTGGCGACACAAACGCTTGGAGATCCTCAATCGAGTCAATACCGGGCATTCTCGGCGCAGTCACGCCCGAACCAGTCGGAAACGTAGGGATCGTCGTCTTGCTCGTAGTTGCATAGCCCTCAGCCGCGGCAAACGCTACGCCAGATGGCAGCACTGACTTTCGCGGGGATGGCTCGCCGATGCCGTGATACGCTCCAGGCGGCGTAATCGTCTGCGCAAAGTTTAGCATTGGCGACGTCGACGCAATCGGAGTATTGCTCGTGGTGCCACCAAATTCTGAAAACAACTCAGACATTCTGAACGGACTATCGACAGGCACCGTGGCGCCCGCTGGAACGTGCGCGTACGGCGACGAAAAAATATTTGACATTGGCGCCGGGTTTGAGTTGTCGCCATCAGACGGCTCCTCATACAGCACGCTCATCAACTCAATAGACGATTTGGATACTTTTGGTTGGTTCCCACCGCGCACCATAGACTTGCGACGCTTGTTACCGCTACGATTACCAGCATTCTCTTGACCACCGCCGACGTGCGCGGGCACGACATCATCAGGCGCAAAAAACATATTCGTAAATGAGGGCACTGGCAACGCCTTGCGCGTCGTCGTGGCCTTCTTCGGCGGCAACTTTACACTTCTCGCCTTGCTATCACCCGTTGCATCTGCCGCCGCCGATGCAGGTAAACCTTGACTCAATGCTTGCTCAACCTTGCGCTTCAACGTCGAGTTCCAGTGGTTTTTAATCGCGTTATCTGTGCGCCCCTTGAAACTCTTGGCAATCTCTGCCCAACGATTTCCATACTGCGCGTGCGCGAGAATCAACTGGCGATCTTCCTCTGGGCTCCATTCTTCGCGCTTAATTTCTGGATCGAGATGATTATACCAACGCTCGCGACACTGCTTCCCGATGCGTCCTGGAAGTTCTTGCGCGATTTTCGACCAACGCTTCGGTCCGAGGTGGGTGACGAGGTGGATGATTTTCGCATCCTCCTCGGCGGTCCACGGACCTTTGACCAAGTCTGGGTTCAACACCTTTTGCCAGCGATGTAAGCACTGCACATCCGTGCGTCGATCACTGAAGAACACAGCTGCGAGCAAGAATGACGAAAAAACGATACAACACGGTGAGTATTCGACAAATCCAAAGCGCGCGCGCGCGCCAGCGCCGAGGCGCATTCAAACGCGTCCCCACTCGACGCGAAGACTTGTGCTTGACGGCGCGCGCGCATCGCATGCGTCGCATACGAATAGTTCGAGAGATAAATATCACGCATACACACATCAGCGAAACCACACGCGAGAACACGCAGCGCATAAACACACGCGCGCGCGCGCAATCAACCCCGCGCGCGTCCCGCGTAGAGTTTAAATTTTTCAAACCCATCGTCGTCGAATCACGCACCAATTTTCTTCCAATTCTTGCCGTTATAAAACGCAACCGCGCGGCGAAGGAGCTCATCCTGCGCAAGAAAACATCGTCAATATCCTCATCGAACGCATCGACGCCAATTCGCGTCGCATCACCCGCGTCGTCGTCGCGCACACCAATCATCATCATCGATGTGCGTAAATTCAAATTCAAAAACGCACCTCTTCCGGAGTCCATCCACCCTTGGCGCTTCGTCGCGTCGGGCCGCCAATTTTCCTATCATTCGCACACAGCGTCAGTACGCATTTCCATGCACATATTTCACCACGCATATCGCGCGCACACGTCTCGCACACGCATCTCACAACGCACCCATCGTACTCCCCCAGCGGTCGCCCCGCGAGCGGCGCCGATGCCGATGATGCGCGCCCCGCACACGCCGTGACGATTTTCGTCCCTTTCGCGCGCTTCGCGTCGCGTCGCGCCGTGCCGGACGACGCGGATGGTTTGGATATTTTTGCAACCTCTGGCGTGCGCGGCGTCGACGGTTTCGGACGCCGCGATGGGCGTCGAGCGGCGGGCATGGCGCGCGGGCGATGCAATGCGGACGACAGCGGTCGCCCGCGCGGTGACAGCTGTCAGGAGGTTTGAATAGGGTATACGTATATTGATGGGTTTAGTAGTATGTGCGTGTGGATTTTGAGTGTGGTGTGTATGGTTGATATGTTTCAAATTGGTTGTGTATGGAAAACAGGCGCCGAGTGTGTGGGTTTTATGTCGTGTGCGTGTGTGTGACGAAAATGTGGCGGTGCGTCACACCGCGGCTGGTGCGTGGACGCGACGCCATGGGCGATGACGACGTCTTGACGCCGTTTATTGAGCAGTATTACGATGTGTTCATGACGCACGTGCTTCCGCGCGTGAACGCGCCCGTGATGATGTGTCCGTGCGGTGGCGAAGACGCGACTCCACCGTCGCTGGTGGCACATTTTGTACTCGGGCAGGTGTCGAGGACGTTTCGTCGGTTGATTCCGGGATTCAGGGAGACTTGCGAAGCGCATGCAGATGTAGTCAAAAAGTGGGCTTCTGCAGCAGATAGGTCCGAGCGGTATGCGCGTGTCATGTCGCTGCTGAGCTCAAGCCCGAGCATCAGAATCCGAGAATGGTTACGTGAATATGTGGACGAGGACTCGGACGACATGTTATTTTGCTGTCACTGTTTCGTACCATGCTGTGCAGACTGCCGCCATAGCATGCCGTACGAAACGTACGAAAATTTTTGTTGGCCGGAGGTAACAATTTGTGATTTTTGTGGCCGTGCAACTTGTCAAAAATGTGACGCTTCACCTGATACTCGTTCGTTCACGGAGTGTGCTACTTGTTGGCGCGCAACTTGTCCAAAATGTGAGGCTTCACCTGAAACGTGCACGATAGCTTGTCAAAATTATAACTGTGCAACTTGTCCAAAATGTGAGGCTTCACCTGAAACGTGCACGAGGGAGTGTCATACTTGTGGCGCTGTATGGTGTCATGCATGCGCGGAACACGAGTTCCCTTATTCGCGCTCAATGTGCAGACTCTGCACCTAATCGAAACAACCCTGGCAAGTACGCGAACGAGATGCCGCCGGTTCGTCGTCTTGAATTCTTCACCATGCCCGAGCACAGATATGTTGTAATGAAACATCCACCCAATGATACGTCACGTCATAGATGCCATGCAAATCAACGCTTACACCATCAAGCGCGCGACGAGACCCTCCTCATCCTCACACCTCGACCACCATGTCCGACGGCGACATACTCACGCCGTTTATTGAGAATTACCGCGATGTTTTTATCACGTACATCCTTCCGCGCATCAATGAGCCCGCGCAGGCGTGTGCGTGCGGTGTTCCAAACGCCATTCCACACTTTATGGCCAACCTCGTGCTTCCTCAAGTGAGTAGAACTTTTCGTCGTTTGATTCCGGGATACAAGGAGACATACGAGGCGCATGTTGGCGAATTCGAGAGGCGGAAGGGCGAGTGGGTTGTGTTTAAGCGCAACTACTTGCACATGCTGTTGTTGAACACGAGTCCGAGCATAAGACGCTGGTTATTGGACGACGCGCGCGTTGACTCGGATGAGAACCGAAGCGCGTTGGACCGTTACATACAAAGCGGTAAGCAAGAAGACATGCCGCGGCGGTATCGATGCGAGTGTGAGAAAAAGAATGCGGACTGTGCAGGTAAGTGCTGCATTGGTTGCGCTGTATTTTGCGCAAATGCAGAACACACGGGCTACAGGCACACCGTTTTTGGTCAAAGTATTCGTGGCGCGTGTCCGGCGTGCGCTCCGAGCATAATGACGAAGTGCATATGTTGCAACAATCTTTGTTGTAACATGTGCATGTCGCATGCACTCACAAGTGCAAGAGTGCCACAATTGCCGGGCAGCACGCAGCCATCATGTCGGGAATGTTACAAAAACCTCTGTGAATGGTGTAGCAGGTCGGCGCCATGTACTTGGGCATGCGGGCACTGCAGACAATATCATTTCGAATTTTGCCCAGAAGCAAAGTATGCGGTTACATGTGAATGGTGTAAACACTCTTACTGTGGGAATTGCGCTTATATGGAATTCAGTGATTTCATTGACGACAAATTCACCTGCAAAGAATGCGCACGGAAGGTACGCGAGTCATCACGAAGCGCCAAGCGCGCGCGCATCTCGTAACTGACGCCGCCGGTTCGTCGCCGTCAATGCCTCTCCACGCGCGACCGCAAACGTCATGTAATGAAACGCGTATCCAATCAGTGTGTCACCACATGCCTCATCGCGACGTCCTCATCATTCCACGCATTCGCGTCCCGAACTGGTCGCTCGGAGCTCGGTCAACGCGAGGACACGAAACGACTTTTATAAGTTGGCGCCCCACTCGTCGTCGCCGCCGCCGCCGACAACGACGACGACGACGCACGCCGCCCGCGCCGACGATGGAGATTGAATCGCCATCGCGCGCGTGCGACGCCGCGGAGACGCGCGCGCGCGCGTCGACGGCGACGACGACCATGGTGCGCGAGGACCCAGTGGCGCTCGACCGGTTCATGTCGCGCGAATTAGAAAAGAAGACGATCGCCATCGCGAGGTTGGAGCTCGACGTGAGCGAACTGAGACGACGCACGGCGAATGAGGCCAAGGCGCGCGCGCACGCGCTGGAGACGCAGAAGATGGAGCACGAGCGTGAGCGAGAGGCGCGAGAGGCGGCGTGGACGCGAGAGCGGGACGCGTTGACCGAACGACTGAATGCCGCACGTTCGTTTTCCGAAAGCAAAGCTGCACACGATGAGGAAGTGAGCGCGTTACAATGCGAGGTGAAGCGTTTGAATGGTGTCATCTCGACACAGAGGGAGGAGATGGAGCGAGAATTGCTCGCGCGCGTCGGAGCGCTCAAGCGAGAATGCGACGAACGCGTCGAACGCGCGAGAAAACACGCCGAAGCCACGATGGATCGTAAGATGGATCAATCAGTAAAGAGAATATTAGCACAGAATCGTAAAATGGCGGATGAACTTCGCCTGCACGTGGCGGAGACGGATGTACTGCAGAGGCAGTATGTGAAGACGAGCGCGGAATGTCGACGGTTAGCGCAACGCGCCGAAATGTCGGAAGGATTAGAACGAGAATACGCCGAACGCGGCGCCGAACGCGCGAGGGAGATGAAAAACGCAAACGAGAAAATATCAACGCTGGAACGTGGTATACAAGAGCTCATGGATGCGTTTGAGGCGCAAAAATCAGAATGGAAGACGCAGATGACCGCCCTCCGCGTTTCCGCCGAAGACGAGGCGGATCAATTGAAACGCGCGCTGACATTGAAATCACGCGAGTTGACCAACATTCGACGACTCGCCAAGGAGGTCGTGTGTTACTATGAAGACGTCTGACCGTCATACTGTCATAGCTCTTGTAATTCGTACCGGTAGGTGGTGTTGTAATTCAATTTCAATTTCAATTCGTTTCTGGTGCTACAATCGCGCTTCGTATACATGTTGTTCAATTCGTGTGAGTCATTCTTTTCGATGCACCCTTTGCAAGTAATAATGCGTTTCAAGACTCTATTAGTAATAGAATCCCCCACGCGGTGCGGCCCCGATCGCATCGTACCCGTACCCTCCAGGCGTCGTGCTCACGTTTTCCGTCTCTTCGATCGATCCATCCGGAAGCGTACGTCTCGTCACGCTTCGCGTCACCGTCGTCCCATCCGCACTCACATGCGTGGATGTCGACGTCGACGTAAAGCTCCCACCACCAAACATCGACGCCGTCGACGTCGGTGGCGCGAACGCGCTCGATTGAAACATACTGTTACCAAACATGGAACCGCCGAAACCGCCGCCAAACGCAAACGAAGACGGCTCCGCCGCGCGGCTCGCGCTAAAGAATGGATCCGACGCATCGAACGCCCCGCCAAACATGGACGTTCCTCGCGCGCCTCCCGACGCGAAATGTGCGAAATCATCCCCAAATACGCTCGCAAACATCTCAAACGGATCCCTAAATCCCGCGTGCGCGTGCGCCGTCGACGCCGCGCTCGGAGCTCGCGCGCTCATCGTTCCATAATCCCACTGCCGTCGCCGTTCTTCATCACCAATCATCTCATACGCCCACGCGATGCGTTTAAACGCTTCCTCACACGCCTCGCGGTCGCGTGCTGGGTTCTTATCGGGATGGTAACGCATGGAAAGTGCGCGATAGGCGCGACGAATGGACTGCTGCGTAGCTTCGTGTGGCTCCACGCCGAGAATAGCGTACGGGCAGCGCGCACCGTCGTCGGCGGCGGCGGCATCGCCAGCATGCATGGCGCTCGCGCGCGTGTTTGTTATGCGCGCACAGCGGACGGCGTGGCGCGCGCGAACGCGACGCTGTGCGCGAAAGAATGAAGATGCGTTGACTGACGCGACGAGCGCTTTGCGCGGCTACGACGGAGAAAAGTGCATGTACACCATGCTATAGTGTCGCTGCTTTTACAAATATGAATGCTAATCAATGGCGTGAAATATGTTACTCGACATCGCCTTCGTGGGCGAACCGCGCGCGGACGACGTCGTATAACTCTGGATTGGCGTCTACGCGCGGTTGAAACATGGAATCCGGCGCCTCGAAATACTTTGAGCTCTTGAGCATGGAGTCAATCATGCGATGCACCCACGGCGCCATGGTTTTGAGGATGAATTTAATCAATGATGATGGCACGAATGGCATCTGCGCGTCGACGTGAAGAACCATGTCACCGCGTGTGCGGAGACGCGCGGAGCCGGGTTCGGGCGGGAGCGCGCGAATGCGAGCGCCGGAATTGCCGACGACGCGAACGCGCTTGCGCTTGGCGGCGTTTTTGGGGTAACCAATGCCAATGTCGTCGTCGGGGTCTACAGCACGTGCAAGCACGATGGCGCTCGATTGCGACACGCGAGAGGTGAACGCGGCGCACGTCTTGGGATCGACGCGGGCGTTGACCACGGCGGCGGGTGGCGGTTGTCCGACAAACACCGCGTTGACCACCAATGCGGTATCGCGGCATGAGAGCGGCCATGGAAGCCACAAGGCGGTGTACGTGACTAAATTTGTCAGCCCACGTACGAGCATGATGGTCGAATCGAGCGCAAAGACGTTCCATTGAGTGATTAAGTCCCATTCTCGAGCGACGGCTATGAGCCGCAGCGGAGGCGCGTCAAACGTCGCGCTCAATTTAAACGAATGCACCATGCCACCTTTGTGCCTGCCGTAATGCACCACCAGACGTTCATCCACATCTGGGTCTTCATCGAAACTCGGCGCGTGTCGCAGCGACGCTAACGCCCGCGCACTCGCATCATCCGTCTCTTCGCTCGTCTGTCCCGCCGACGACGAAGACGCCAACGCCGCCATAGACGCCGACCCCACGCCCTGACGCGTCATCGTCTCCGCCGCCAACGCCGTGCGTCCACGCCCACGATCAACACGCGTCCATCCATCGACACCATCGATCTCATCTCGCTCAAACGCCATCGCACGATCAAATAAATCCCGACGCTCCGTCGTCGTCGTCGACGACGCCTCCAGCTCCAGCGCCCCGCGTCCCCTCGCCGCCATCCACAACGCCATCTCCACCTCACCCACGCGCGCAAGTCGATCAGCATCATCACACACATCCACCTCGCGCACGACTTGCGCGTCTAACGCGTACCACGACGCGCGAACGCGCGTGAGCTCATCCGCGCTGACGGTTGACCATTCAATCGCAAACGCATCCATTCTCGCGTCGTAAAACGCATCGCCGTCGTCATCGACGACCGCCACCGCGCTCGCGCACGCACCCATGCGTGGTGTCTCCCACGGTTCGGCGCGCCCGCCCCGGCGCGCCGCGACCGCGACGCCGTCGCGCGCGGCGAGATGTGCCGCGCGCGCGCGGCTGCGCCACCGGTCGAGCTCAGGGGGGGGACTCATAATTGGTCATTCTTGAGTTAAAATTAACTCAAGAATGACCAATGACGAGTCCCTCAGCACTAAAACCCACCGCATCCGTGCGCGTCGCTCGTTGGCGTCGCTGCGCGCGCGCGCGCGGCACATCGCGACGCGACGTCGACGGCGTAAAGCGCGCGACAATGTCCGTCATTCAATTGTGCCCGGCGCAGGCGCGCACGGCGCGCGCGGGGAGCGTGACGGCGCGAGATGCGTCGAGCGGGCGCAGCCCTACGCGCGCGATGCGGTCGGTGGAATGCGCGCATGGGATGCGCGGTGTGCGCGCGCGCGACGCGTGTGAGGGCGCGCGAGCGGGCGTAGTGGTACGTCGTGATTTCGATGCGCGTGTTTTCGCGCGATGCGTGCGCGCGTGCGCGCGCGTGCGACGAGGAGAGTGGTGCGAAGGGCGCACGCGCGCAGGCACAGGGTTTGGGTGCGCGCGCGCGGCGTTCGACGTGGACCAGGACAAGCGCGCTGACGCTGGATATTGGCACTAACCGCATCGTTCTCTCGCGCTTTCGTTCGTGCTCCCGCGTAGGTTCGAGCATCGAGCGATGCTATTCCGGATACGTTCACCATGCCGACGCGTCCGCGCGGCCAAGTGAAAGGTAAATCGTTTTTAGAGTTGTGGTTTGGTCGGGACGAGTCAAACGAAGGCAAGGCTCGACCGGCGCCGTATTTGCGCCTCGTAGCCATTCTGCCATTCATTATCCCTATCATGGGTACGATTGCGTTCACGCACAGCGCGTATTCGATGATCCCGTTGTCCAAGCACGCCATGTTCATCTTTGCCCCGGCGATGCAAATCTTCTACGGGAATCAATTTATTCCATTCTTGACGTTCTTTGCGCTGTTCTTGATGGTTGTGCGCAACGAGAAGCTCCCGCATTTCGTGCGTTATTGCACCATGCAAGCCATTTTACTCGATATTTGCTGCATGCTCGGTGGATTAATCATGCAATACATGCCCATCTTCGTCATGGTCAGCTGGATGGGCGAATGGATGGAGCTCGCGGTGTTTGCGAATTCCTTTTTCGCATTGTTTTATTCCATTTTCAACGCCTTGCAAGGGTTATATCCGGAAATTCCAATCATCACCGAAGCTGTCTACGCGCAAGTCACTGAGGCTCGCCAGCAATTCGAAGAGGAGGAGGAATAAAGTGGCGGCGTCCAGAGCCTCGACACAGTCTGTGGACGACGTCAACCGCGTCTGCGGAGGACGACGACGGCGGCGGAGGACGACGCACGAGCGCGCGCTCACGAACACAAACAATACAAATTAGTAGCATACCCTGTAGTACACATAAAACAAAGACATTGATTGATGACATTGCATGTACATTGAACGCCGTCGCCCGAAACCAACAAAATATCTCCCAGCGTGTCGTTATCCATGTGCTAATCCGCAAAACGACACTGTACGACGCCTCGACGACGCGCGCGCGTTCGCCTAACGCAACGGAAACGACGAATAAATTATCTTCGATCGATTCGCTGAGAATACACGCGTAAAATCATGTCGCACGCGGGGATGAACGCGACGATGCGTCCGATGACGTTGACGAGTGCGCGATCGACGAAGCGGTTGACGATGAATGTTCGCGGTGGCGCGCACGCGCGCGCGTATGCGGTGGTGCGATGCGCGCAGGCGAATGGTGATGAACGCGGCGCGGAAGCGGTGGGGCGTCGCGCGGCGATGGCGCGATTGAGCGCGGCGGTGGCGCTCGCGAGCGGCGGCGCGGGCGTCGCGCGCGCGGATGTGGGCGATTACTTGGCTAATTTGTTAGTCGAGAAGCCTCCGCCGCCGAAGCGTGAAATCATGCTCCCTGAATTGATTATTGAGCCGTACAGCCGCGAGGATGGGTGCCGGGCGACGAGCGGGGCGAGTAAGTCAAAGGCGCAGATTGAATTCGCGCAGTTCATCGCGCCCATCATCGAAGACAACATCGACTTGACTTTTGGTGAGTACTTCCGTTTGGCGTTGGCGGATTTCGGGACGTTCTCCGTGGTTGGTAAGAAGAATGGCTTGAACGGCTCGGTGCGTTTCGAACTCGACCGCCCTGAGAACAAGGGGTTGAAGAAGGCGTTTGCGTCGATTGAAAAGATTAAAAAGGCTGTCGACGCCAAGACGGATCAACCAGTGTCTTATGCGGATTTGATCGCCCTCGTGCCGCACTTTGCGGCGCGCATTCAATTCAAGAAGGATTACATCGAAGAAGTCGGCTCTGACAAGGATTACGAATTCTTGTTCATCGGTACCAATCCGTTCTTGGGGGCCAAGGTGCGCGTCGGTCGATTGGACGCCGCCGCCGCGGATCCCGAAGGTTTGATTCCGCTCGACGGCGGTAACGCCGAAGACTTCCTCGCGTGGTTCCGCCGCATGGGTCTCGGTCCGAACGAGCTCGCCGCGTTGGCGCCGTACTTGTACGAAGACCCGCAAAAGGGTATCGACATTGTGCGCCAAGACGGTACGTGCTCTCGATTGCTCGACGTGTACGAAACGCAACGCATTTTGGGCAAACGCGCACCAGGCCCGGCAGTGACCATCATCAAGAACTTGAAGCAAGCCACGGATAACTGCATCACTGGTGGTGCGTTGTCCATCGCGCCAGCCGTGCTTGACCCGCCTTACGTGAGCTACGCGTTCATTCGTGGCGGGGGCGAATTGCCGCGCGTCGGCGCCTACCCCGCCGTCCCGGGCTCCTTTGAGACTGGCGGCAGTCTTTTGGCCATCCAACTTCGTCAAGCGCAAGCCGAAGCGCGCGCTGCGAAGGAAGCTGCCGGCGAGCAATAAATTTTTCATCGATTGATTGTTTGTTCAATACTATTTTACCACCACCGCATTACAGCGTTCATCGATGACGAGGCGCGCGTCTAAAACAAACAATTAAAACGTTTTGTTTATATTGCAAACAAAACTCGTACGTATACACCTATATCTATGTGGCTCTCGTGATCATCAAATCATCTCAACAGTGATCGTGCGCGCTCGCATCTCCTCGTGACGGCTAAAACTACTCCGCATCGGGACGCGACACGCTCGTCTCTACTCCGGCGGAGGATACTTTGCCACCTCCTCCTTCACCCGTTTCTCATACGCCGCCCGATTCGTGGTATACGCCAAGTATGCCTCACTCTGTGCGGGTGATTTCTCATTCGGATTCGCCAACAACTCCTGTATTCCGAGCGCCACTTGTTTCACCGTCACGCTCGGTCGCCAACCTTCATCTTCATTCAATATGCTCAAACACACCGTCCCGCTCGGATAAATGTTTGGATGATAAAACCCGGCGGGAAACTTGCACTTCATCGGTTTCGCCGGATATTCCTTTGGAAATTCCATCGTGAGAGGGATGAACGCGCCTTGCCACGGGGTATCTTTCGCGCCAGGAATCACGCACTTCCATTTGAACAAATTGATCTCCCCGCTGGAATCCTTTTCGGGACGCGCGAAGAACCCCGGGGGGTGATCTTTGCGCCACGATTTACGTTCTTCGGCGATGCGCGCGCTCGCAATGGTGCTCATCGCGCTCGTCGAACGCCGGGCGACGTGCGCGCGTGTGAAGATGACGAATACACACGTGCTCCACGTCACAAAAGGACGCGATGCGCGAGGCGTGGCGTGGCGGACGCGCGCGCAAGGCGTCGCATGGTTGGCTCGCGATGCTTTCGTCGCGTGGCGACGCGTGGCGCGCGCGCGTACGGTCGGGTGGTGCGTGTAAACCACGGTTGATTCAATTGATGAGTGTCTTGGTCTTGACGCTGATGTTGATTAATCCTGGTGGTTTTGGTGCCGATGCGGCGACGGCGGCGAAGGCATCGACAAATGCTGACACCAACGCACATACGAATGACCCATTCGACGCTTTACCGTCGTGCGGGACGAACGTGCGAAAGGTATGGACATCCGCGACGCACGCGGCGGTGTACGCAACGCCAGACGTCTCCGACGCGCGTTTCGATGGCGAGCGCGCCGTGACCGTGATCACCACCAGCGGTCGCGTGCGCGCATACGATGGTTCGAGTGGGGATGTGTTGGACTGGTCGTTCGCTGGGCGGCGAATCGCGCGCGCGGCGCGAGGAGGGATGGTCAGAGTGGGCGCGAGACGCGTCGCCGTGGCGCTGGACGGCATGGCGATGGCTTTTAATTTAAACGACGACGGCAGCGATGATGGCGGTGAACACGTGGTTGGACAAATTCCACCGCGAATGATTCGTCGCGATGCGTTCGTTGCGCGCGTGGGTGAGATTGACGCGCATCACGCGGAGCATTTGACGCGCGCGCCAAACGCGAGACGGTTGTTAGAAGAAGAGCCGCAACCGACCGAGGCAAATGAAGCGTCTTTAGAGGATATATTGGTCCGAGACGACGTCGACGTCGATACTACGGGTAGTGTTAGATCAGATAGTGAGCATCGCGATGATGCAGAGCGGTACGCGCTTGAGACCCGCGTGCTGTCCGCGCCGGCGGTGGGCGACGTCGACGGCGACGGTTTCGTTGAAATTGTCGTTGTGGCGTCGTATTACTACGCTCCATCATCGCAATACCTCGCCACTGGCGTGGTTATTCTTGATGGTGTAACATTAGCGGTGAAAAAGTCGTTTGATTTGGATCGCGTGCAGATGGTGCGATCGAGAGAATCGACAAAGGTGTACGCGCCGCCGACATTGGCGGATGTCGACGGAGACGGGACGTTGGACGTCATCATCGGGACGACCGCCGGGAATGTGCACGTGATTTCGGGCGTCAATGGTGCGCCCGCTCGTGGATGGCCACGAACGATGTCATCAATAGAAGCGCAAGTCGTCGCTGTTGACGTCGATGCAGATGGTGATGTGGATTTAATTGCGTGCGATACGCGCGGTCGAGTCGTGGCGTTTTCGGCATCTGGCGAGCAACTTTGGACTCGAGAGCTCCATTCGAAAATCGCCGTCGCGGCGAGCGTGGGTGACATCGATGGTGATGGCGCATTAGAAATCGTCGTTGGGACGCTTTCCGGCGCCGTACATGTACTGCGTGGAAAAGATGGCGCTTTAGCGAGCTCAGCGTCGCCCGCGTACATTGCGAGCGACAAGATCCTTGCACCGATTGTGCTTTCACGAATTCGTCCAGGGATGAAGGACGCGTCGGTGCTAGACATCGTCATTGCTACGCATGGTGGCGTAGTGCACATCATTGACGGTAAGGTGCGATGTCGAGACGTTATCGAGGTGGATGGTGAAGTATACGCCGCTCCAGTCGTCGGCGACGTAACGGGTGCGGCGACCGTCGACATCATCGTGGCGACCATGAGTGGTCACGTTCACGCGTTTCAATCGATCGGTTCATCGTTTGAGCCAGCATTACGTACGACGACTGATCATGTTGCGCTGAAGAATTGGTTTAGCGTCACCGTTACCGACCGCGAGTATCGGGACGTGCGCGGCTCAACGATGGATGTGCGCTACGAAATTGTCGACCGTCGATTCTTAAACCACGTCAAAGTCAAACGCTCGTCCCTGGCTCCGTATGAAGTGGACATCACAGTCACTAGTGCGCATGGGAAATCGGACACAACGCGAGTATCGCATCCGAGACCTGGTAAATATACCACGCGCGTCGCCGTGCCTCTGACAAAAACGCGCGGCGAAATTCGAGTCAGCGTTCGCGACGGCATGTACGTCGTCGTCGACGACGCGGTGTCAGTATCGTTCCATGAATACTTCGACGTCGCCTTAAAATGGCTCGTGGCTTTACCGTTTCTATTAGCGAGTACCACAATTATTCGTTACGCCAATAAGGACGCGCTCGAACGCGACGTTTTCGGATCAGCGTCCATTCCACATTTTGCCTTTGGCGGCAAACACGCATAGTAACGCGCTTTGAATGTACAAAAAGTATAATGTTGTAATAAATTAAAAGTATTCGCCGACGTAATGAGCGGCGGCATCCCAAAAAATCAAAGAGCGGGACGAAACGCAAACGAATGGGCGCGCAAAGATACCAAAAACAAACATCGACGCCGTCGCCGAACACAATCGTTCGTTTCGCAACGGCGCGTCATACACGGTATCTCGCCACCACCACGCGTGTGGTAACTACAACGGTATCCAGGCCGCCATGAGCACACCACGTGCGTGCGATTTCGCGTCTCCTTCCGCCCTCTTCAAGGCGCGTAAAAGTGTCGCGTGCGCTTACAATAATTTGACAATCTTCGCCTCTTGCGCAGCCGCGCCATCACCGTTGCGCTCAACCACGTTCCCTTCTTTATCGATAATGAACTTGCATGCAAAGTTCCAGCGCACGTCGGCGGTATCGCCAGAATTTTCCTTCAAAAACTTCCACACCGGCGACGCGCTCGGGCCATTCGTCTTCACCTTGCCCATCATCGTCCCCCGAAACCCAAACTTTTCATCCACAAACTTTTGAATCTCATTCGCCGCGATTTCCTGCCCGCCGAATTCATCCGATGGAAAGCATAAAATTTCAAGTCCTTGCGCGTTGTATTTATCATACAGCGCCGTGAATTCCTGTGCGTCGAGGACACAGAGAACGCGTCAGTCATCATCAGTTGAGGTTTTTAACTGTCACCGACATTGATCTCCGTCACCGACGCGCGCGACGCGACGCTCCGCCGTGACGAACGCACGCACCTGGTAATTACTTCTCGTTGCTCCTCACCGAGACGCGACGTTGGTGACGATCACCACTTTCCCTCTCAAGTCGCCAAAGTTGAGGGTTCCACCATCGAGCGTTTGCGCGCTCAAATCATAAAACGCCGACGTCGCCGACGCCGCCGTGCGCGTCGTCATCGCGCGAGACGATCGAGTGCGTGTGCCGTCACGCGCGCTTAGGGCGAGGGAAAACGCGCGCGTCGATGAAGACAGCGCCGTAGCTCGCATGTGGCGTGCCGTGGTGTGCGGCTCGACGTCACACAGCGATGCCGCCGTTTTTAAGCCTGACGCGACCGACGATCGCGGACGCGCGCGAGTGCGTCAAATACGGCCAACAGCGTGGGTTTAATTACCCGCGCGAGCTCGCGGGGCGATCGGATGACGACGACGCGAGCGGCGGCGGCGGCAGCAGCAGCAGTGCGATTATAGCAGATGTCGCATCTTTGCCGCATAAATATAGCCGCCGACGATGGGTTGAGGACCGCACGCGCGCGGAGATTGGGTCGGGTGAACGAACCTACGCGCGCGCGTGTGCGGCGCTGAAGACGTGGGAGCATTTTGACCTCGGATGGGCGAGCGTGGATGCGAACACTGGGCACGCGGTGGGCGACGGGGTGTGCGTGCGCGCGCGCGTGGGCGGCGTATGGATGCGTAATCCGCTCGAGATTGTGCGTCTGCGCGGTGCGGAAGGCGGGACGAAGAGAAGAGGGGTGAAGAAGCGGTTTTCGTTCGCGCACGGGACGATGGAAGGGCACGTGTTGGCTGGGGAGGAGAGGTTCGCGGTGGAGCTCATGGATGACGGACGGGTGTATTACGAGGCGTACGCGTTTAGCGCGCCGGCGCATGCGGTGGCGTTGATTGGGTACCCATTGGTGCGGTTGTTGCAAAAACGGTTTCATTGGGATTCGGCGCGGGTGATGCGGAAGATTGGCGCGTCGTGTGCGACGGTGGAGGAGAGGTGATTTTAGCGACGCGCAGAAGCGGCGCGTTTTAATATAGCAGCAATTCGTTTGATTAAATAATAATGTCTTCTACGTACCGGTACTATAGTGAGATACCGATGGGGCACTATGCACTACATGGAGTGCGATCGACGAAGTCGCGCGGCGGCGATGGCGGAATCATACGACGCGCGTTGCGCGTCATCTTTTAACACGGCGTACGCTTCGGCGACGCGTTTGAAGAGCGCTTCAGATGCTGGACGCACGGCGTCGCTCGGTGCTTTGTCGGGATGGAACTTTAACGCCAAATTCTTGTACGCTTTGATGATTTCCGAGCGCTGCGCTCGGGAACTCACGCCTAGAACGGCATAGTGTTCGCACGATGTTGAACCATTCTTCACCTTGCGTCTCGCCTCGCGCAATTTTGCGGCGCAATCCTCACCCATATACGGCGCGAGCTCTTCGAGGTCGTTCATCGCCATGGGCCAATCACCCATTGATAAATATGCATCCGCTCTGCGTTGCAGTGCACGAATGTACGTGTCGTCAAACGTGCGCGATATGCAACATTCTAACACCGCGTCACAAAATTTCCCCATCGCTTGCAATGCCGCGGCTTTATTGGCATGCAGCACCGCTCTGAATGCTTCATCGGTGAAATCCACCGCGAGAGCGTCGGTATACGACTGCAATGCCGCGTCGAAGGCTTTGGCATGGAATTGTTGATTTCCGAGAACTTTTAATTTCTCTGCTTCTTCGCGGAGCTCGCACCGACGATGCGACGACTTGGCAGAAACGCGTGGAGACGCTGTCGCCTTCTTCGGCGGTGTCTTCAGCCGTCTCGGAGACGAAGACGATGTTACTTTCGCAGGTGAAGCTTTCTTTGTCGTTGGTGAATCAGCCTTTGTTTTCGTCGCACTTTCAGCAGCAATCTTCATCAACTTGGCGCGTTCGCTCTTCCAATGCATCTTTTGCGCCGCAAACGCGTCGCGTTCGCGCTCCAGCTCTTTATTCACAGCCTCGAGCTTGGCGCGCAACTCCATTGTCGCATTTGTCTCGCTTTCTTTCGATGCTGAAGCCTTGTCTTGCACGTGTGCACGAAGCTTTGTCAATTCTGCCTGCGCTTTGGCAAATTCTTCGTCTCGAGCCATTGCCGCCTCGCGCGCCGCTCGCAACTCCAACTTGACCACATCCAACGCCTTTTTCGCCTCAATCCCTTGCGCCTTTACCTCTTCGTCCAACGCCGACGACGACGTCATGGATGCTTTGAGCGCGCGAACTTCATCCTTCTTTGCCGCGAATGCACTCACGAGCTTGGCGTTTTGCGACGCCATTTCCGCGAGCGCGTTTCGAGCCGACTTTCGTCCATTTTCCAATTCCCCACACCGCGCTGTGAGCGTCTCCACCTCTTTTTCCGCCGCCTCGGCGCGTTCTCGCATTAATTTCAACGCATTCTCGTAATCCGTCTTCAACGTCGCCTTAATGGCGTCCACATCGCTCGCTCTAAACCTCGGTGACGCCGCCGCAAACGGCGAATTCGGCGACGCCGCGTCCTCCATATCAAAATCACTCGACGTCGACGACGCCCCTGGCGATGCACCAACCCGCCGCACGCTACCATACTCATCACCACCGCCTCCTCCGTGCGTACTCGCCGAGCGAAGAACCGCAGCGACGGTGGATGACGCCCGCGCTCGCGCCGAGCCTCCGCCCAACCGTTCGGCCCGCTCCGCGTCCACTTTCGCTCGAGCCACGACGTCGTCCATCCAATCCCGCGACGACGCGTCGGTATGCACATAACGACGCGAGTCGAATTCTTTCCTTCCTTCCGTGCCGCTCGTCGTGGCGCGATCGCGCGTCGAATGCATCGTCGCGCGCGTCGCGTCGGCATCCGCGCTCTTCCCCCTCGATACGCCAATCGCCTCACCCTGGCGCACTCGGTTCGTCAAATCTCGCATCGATCGCGACATCTTGACGGACAACGCGTGTTCTGCCGCTGCCGCTTTCGTTCGCGCGTGCGCGATCGCGCGGTCGATCGCAGACGGCGAAGGTGTCGCGCGTTGTGCGTGCATCGTTGCGCGCGCACCACTCGCATCATTCGTCGTCGCCATCGCCGTCGCGTCGCGATTCACGCCGTACATGGCGCGTCGGGGCGTGTGCGTGATACCGTTCTCGCGTCTCGCGCGGTGTGTGCGGCGCGGACGGCGTGTACGGCGCCGAGGGCGCGAAAGTGTCGATTGACTTCCCGCTCAACGTCATTTTCTCTTCTTTTTCCAGCAGCCCGTCGGTCTGGAATATATTACAATTCATTACAATATTACAATTCAGCATCGTTATTGGGATTCACGTCTTGAACTGATGCGTGGAAATCGACGCTCACGGCTGGAGAGAGCACGACGTCCTCGGTGGAGCTATTTTTATTGTGATTGTACGCGCGCATGGATGAGCTCGCGTGATTCGTTTTGCCCTGCGCGTGTCGCGGACGCGCGTGCCAATCGAACGGTAATCCTTCTGGTGGAAAGAATCTTGACTTGGAAAATCCAACATTTTGGTCAGACTTTTTCAACAAGTGCCATCCCCACGTGGATTGCGTGCGATACCAAAGAGCCACGCCCAAAATTGAAATCCCGGTGACGACTGAACACGTCACCGTGCTATACCAAAATTTCAGCCACGCGCTCAACGTCAAGTTCGCCACAAACATCGGCACGCCGTAGGTGAACATTCTAAACGCTTTTCGCCAGTCGCTCTCGCATCGCGTCTCCCAGTGTCGCTCGAACGATCGCCTCGGCATCGGGGGCGTATCTCCCGGTTTGTAGCTCAACGCAAACTTTCGACAGGCAAATAAAAATTCAGCCTCTTCATCCTCAGATACGTACGACTTACCATTACGTAAAATATTCGACAGCATAAAGCTACATAACACCATCGAATTCAACATCATCACCACGGTTATCGCCGTCGTCGCAGCATACGCCACGATTAATATCTCTGACTGGTCGGGCGTCGACGTCGGGTCGCTAAATTGAAACTCCACCAACGCCACCACCGCAAACCCACTAATCAACGCCGCTAAATTCGACGTCGCGCGCAACTGCTCACCTTTTTCCTCTACATCACGCCTATTCTTCTCCGTGTACCGCCCCCAGACCCATCTCGCATTTTCCAGCACGCGTTGCTCGACATCCTGCCGACGCCACTTGCGATTCTCTTCCCGATGCATGTGCTCCAAATGCCACCAATCTCGCTCCTCGCCGCGAAACTCCAAATCTTCCTTGCGCCATTGGCGGTCTTCTCGGCGCCACTGGCGGTCCTCTTCACGCCACGCGCGCGCGAGCGACGTATCGAGCGCAGTTAAGAAAGCCGTCGCAGCATCCGACGCATCCGCAGCCATGGTACTCGTAAATGCCGGCATCGCGCGTGCGGTCACGCGCCTCGCGACCGCGGCAAGCGATGCAACGAATTTATGTGCGCGTTTGAGCGCGCTGGTGCGGTCGCCGCCGTCGCCGCGTCGCCGAATGCACGCACGAAAACGACATTCGCTCGCATTCGCCTTGTAGGGTATAGGCGCCGATCGCCTCGTCCGCGCCGCATATTCACGCGCGCGACGCCCGCCGCGACGATGTACGCCCTTCGCACGATCGCCCGCCGCGCCGCACACAGTGCGGCGCCTCAAACGCGCGCGTTCGCGAGCGCATCGAAGGACTCCATCGACGCATTCATGACCAAGTTTGCGCAACACGCGCCCCCGAAGTTTGACGCCCCGAGCACGCCGACGACGTTCATGCCCGCCGCCGCGGCCGCGGAAGCCACGAGTGGGACGCCGGAAAAGTTGAAATTAAATTTTTACATGCCTCATGCGGCGCCGCATGACGGTGAGGAGGTACGATGGCGTGAGTGTGATGCGTTTTATGCTGCGCCCGGCGCGCGATCGCTTTGGTGGATCGCTTCAGCGACGATCGATCGGGCGTTCGCGCGCGGCGACGCGAGCGGGAATGTGCGCCGCGAACGATCTGTTTGCGTGTATGCGTGTGATGTGTGATTGTTTTCGCGCGCATCCGTCGCGTCGCGCTCGCTGGCGCGCGGTGTTGACGCGGTGAAAAGGTTCAAGTGAGATGTGTGACTGACGCGGTTTGAAACGCGGTGCAGGTTGATATGGTGTTAGTCCCGGCGACGACGGGTGATTTTGGGATCTTACCTGGGCACGTGCCTACGGTTTCGCAACTCCGACCCGGTGTCGTGAGTGTTCACGTGAATGATAAGGATGTGAAGAAGGTACGTTTCGTTGCGCAAGCCGCCGAGACCAACCCTAGCGGCTACGGAGGTCTTTGACGCGCGTGTGATTGCAATGGCGCGCGTATACGCGAGTGAGAATACAGACTGACGAACGTGTTTTTATTGTTTCTGTCGTTTAATCGATTCGTAGTACTTTGTCAGCAGCGGTTTTGCATTCGTGCACGCGGATTCCACGGCGGATATTTGCGCTATTGAAGCGGTGCCAGTGGAACAACTTGACCCCGAAGCTGTGAAGAAAGGACTGGCGGATTTCACCGCCAAGTTTGCGGGCGCTAAGGATGATTTCGAAAAGGCGCAAGCGCAAATCGGCATCGACGTGTGCAACGCCATGGTTGCCGCGGTTGATGCCAAGTAAGTTGACGTCTATATCGGCGACAACCAATGCGTTTCGAGGAGGCGAGCGCGCTACGTGGTGATTTTCTTGCGATAGCTTTGTATTAAGGATAAAACTCTGTACTGTTGAATCATGCAATCACGCGGCGACGACGCAAGTTGGCCAATTCTTCGTGTAACATGGAAAGTTCATGTGTGTACGCGTCCCGATGCGCGATAAACATCTTCAATTCGCTCTGTAATCCTTTAATTTGTCGACTCTTCTCCCGAATGGCGACATGCGTGTCGCGTAACTCTTCAAACGCGCGTGGACCAGGCTGACGCGCGAGCACCACTCGAAGATCTTCCAAAACTTTCGTCTTTTCATCCACCAACATTTCCTTCTCCGTCACCTCCTCCGTCTTGGCAATGAGGCGTCGCTGCAAGACTTGTACTTTTTGAATCAACTCGTACATGGTCGGGTCGCTACCCTTGAGCTGTCGCCAACGATGGACATTCATTGGATTCTCTAATTCTTCGCTCAACGCTTTGACTTTTGTACGCTCGTAGAGTAAATCGCGCCCAATGTTTTGCACCTCGGTCTTAAGCTTGTCGATGCTCGCCGCGGCGTCTCGTAAATTTGTCAACTCTCGGGCGTGAGCCGCGAGCTTAAGCTTCAAAGTTTTGACCTCTTTCACGCGGTCGCGATACTCAGCTTGACCTTGATTAAGTATTTTCTGCTGAATTTTAATCTTTTCATAGAGTAACGCGCATTCTTGATTTCGTCGAACGAGTTGACCGCTGAGTACATCGCGGTCGCGCTTGATGACGTCGATTTCTTTCCTTTGATTCTCGCGATTTTCGTCGATTGTCGCTACGGCTGCTCGCACAGTTTTCGACTCTTCGTTGGAGATCTTTAATGCATCTTGTGTTTCGCGCAACGTGCTCGATAACTTGTCGTGTTGCCGGCGCAGGCTATCGTGCTCTTTATCCAACTTTCGATGCTCAAAACGCTCACCCGCAATCACAGCTTCCTTTGATCGTATCTCCTCGCGGTAAGCCTCTAAAGCCACAGACGCTGCCTTAAAATCGCGTTTGATGTCAGCTATTTGTGTTTGCGCTTCAATCAACGACTTGGACTGAAAATTTCTCTCTGTGCGGACGACGTCGTACGAGTGCTCGGCGTGCTTGATCTGCGCCTCAGCGTCGCGCAGTTGATGTTGCAAATCAACTATGGTAGCCTCGCGCTCGCGTACGTCTTCTTCGAGTTTTTCTTGCTTGCGTGCGCATTCCATGGTCTCGGATACCAACGCTGCGCGTTCTTGATCAAGGTGCTTCATCTTAATTTCCTGCTTTGATTGCTCCATTTTGTAACTTTTAATTTCATTCTCCAGCGTCTGTCGCTGCGCTTCATGAATACGTAGTAAATCCTGCTGGCGGCTCGTTGCGTTTTGAGCTTGCGTCGTAGTCTTTAACAATACATCTCTTTCGCGCATTAAATCATCTTTACGCCGAGTTTCATTGTCTAAATCACGTTTTTGCTGATCCAGCTGTTGCTCGAGCAACTGCACTTCGCGTTTAAGCGCATTCTTCGCCTCTTCTGTGTTCAACTTTGATTGCTCTGCTGCACGCAACTTAATGGTCAATTCCGCGGATAATTTAGCTTGTTTTTCTCGCTCGCGCTCAGTGGTTTGAATATCAAGCTTTAACGCCTTGATCTCATGCACTTTGGCTTCATTGGCGTCTTCGGCGCACTTGTTGACGCGCCTCGCCTCGTCGAGTTCGCGATGGAGCTTATCCGATTTACTCGCCAGAACATTCAGTTCCTTTTGTGCCGCTTCTGTGCGACGCTGCTGAAATTTTGTGTCGTTTTCTAACTTGCCAATGATTTCATCCGTTTTCGCAATCTTGGTGCGATAATTCTTAATCTCTTCCTCTCGTGCGTCTGAACGCTCCTTCACCTCTCGCAATTCACGCTCCAAGCATTCTTTGGCACGGTTTTGGCGTTCCGCCTCAGCCGCGTCCGCGTGCGCGGCGTCGCGAAGATTTTGCAATTTTACGTCTAGATCAAGTTTTGTTGACTCTGCCTGACGCGTTCGCTCGTTTAATTTCACGATATCTTCACGAAGTTTGATGGTCTGCTCGAGTAATTCGTCACGTTCTGCGGTGAGCGCCTCCTTCGTGCTTAACAACGATTCAATTTCCCGTGTACTCGCTTTGCGCGCACTAGCGCGCAGCATGAGATCACCAGATAGTACAGAATTCGATTTCCAAACCTCGTCACCTTCGAAATCGTCGTCATCCTCGTCATCCTCTCCATTCGTCAGTCGCTCGATATCATTCTTCAATTCAGCAATCACTCGCTTGGACTCTAATTCGCTTTCATTCGAAGCATCCACCATAGTCCACGCGCGTTCTAGCTCAACTTTTAACGCATCAATAGTACTTTGATCTTCTTGCGAGAGATTCAGAGCGAGTGCCATTTTCGCCGCCTGTGCGCGACATTCATCTGAAAGTGCCGCGCATTTCGCCGTGAGCACCTTTTCCTTCTCGCTCGCCTCTCGAAACGTTGTCTTTAGCTTTTCGTACTCTACTTTTGCTTGCACAGACGCGTCATCGTCATCTGGTAGTTTATCAAACACCTGTATCCGATATCGAACGCTCAGCGTTACCGTTAGTGCGTACAACACGCGATGGATGAAAGGGGTGTTCCTAATATAGTTCAATTTTGACTCGCACGGGACATTGCATTTGATACGCACAAGTCGTCGGCAATGCTATCGAAGCACGCACCTGCATGAAACGCGCTTCATTGAATGTTCGCTGTTCTATTCCGCCATCGTCGTTCTCGCTGGCGACATCGAGTGTGCTCATATGCGCTTAGATGTGAGGTCATGCCGCGAAAGAAACGTTTTAAGTCCATGACAATGTGACTCTAACTTCTACCGGTACAGCTCTTATCAAATCCAATACTATTTTCCTATCGCTATCAATCATCTCCCAATGCCTACTGAATGATTGGATGTTCTTGGAAGCTCGATGTTCGCATACAACACGTCGTTCGAACGTACTTTAGCGCTCAGGGCGTCGTTGCCATCGAGCTGGGGATTGGACGTGAAAGCGACACGTAGAGGAGTTTCGAGCGCATTCAAGAGTGCGGTAGCACCTTCTTCGCCGACGTCCACATCCGACAAATCCAACACACGCAAGCCTTTTAAATGTCCTAAGACGTCTGCGATGGCTTCGACGCCCTCCGTTCCTATGTGATTCCCGCGTAAATCTAACTCGCGTAACGCTTCGTTGTCAGCCTCTTCAAACGCATCCGTCAAATCATACGCCCCATTCCAGCTCATGACATTCATTGACAGATCCAAAGTAATCAGAGACGTTTGATGCTTTAAATACGATGCAAAATGCTCCATCGAATCGTCTCCGATGCCATTCGATCCAATCCTGAGAGTCTTGAGGCTATTGAGCGAGCGTAAAGCGCTCGCGTTGGACGACAACCAAAACAATCCTTGATCACCAACATTGCATCCTCTCAAATCTAAAACTTCTAGCGTATGCGCGACATTGATTAAACTATCACTTAGTTCAGCCGCACCTGATGATTCAAGTTGATCGTTACCACTGAGGTCCAACACGCGCAAATGTAAAAAGCGTGCAAGCTTTGACGTCAACACACTCAAACCAAGCGCCGAAACATCAACGCTCGATAATCGCAACTCGCTCAACGAGTTCAAATCCAACGCACACAACTCCTTAATTCCGTCGTCGCCTATCGGACAAAACTCCATATCGAAGGATTCAAGAAGAGCAGAAGTCGGCAAACCTCGAAACCATTCTTCATGCAAAATTTGAGCGCCAACGGCGTCGAACCGCTCGCAACGACTGAACACCAGACGACGCAACTTTCCGACCCACGCGTTGCCATTACGTACCATGCATCGAAGCATGTCTTTATCGATGTCTTCACCGCGAATTTCTAGCGAACGCACCGCGTGTGCGGCGGCTAGGTACTCCCCTATGGCGCCCCACCCATCGACGTCTAACCAACACTCTGTAAATTTCATGGACGAGACTTTCACACCATGCGCGGTCAAGTTCTCGAGCAACGCACGCATGATTGATGTATGAATTTTATAAGGCCCTTTTCCATTGACTTCTATGGAATCAATCTCACTCCCATGCTCCGCGAACGCGACTGCTACGTCTCGCGCAAAATTTGCCGTCAAAGCGTCAATGGCCGCTAGCTTGAAGGTTTTACTCTTTTCATCAAACCATTCACGACCAGACGTCGATGGCACGGCGTATATCGACCCTTGTATACGTTTACCGTCGTCGTCAACCGCGCGAGTAATTTTCAGCAAACACGGTCGCTCTTCGACGGCGTCCGCGCAGGCGTCGAAAAAGTTAACTGCCGGAACCGACTCGGCGACAAATTTCAACTGTTCAATCGCATCATACAACGCTCGATCGACATGCAACCAGCGACTGACATAGGCTAAAATAAATTGACCATTTTCCGCGAGCAAGGCTTCCATAGTTTCTAATACACCGCCGGCGCTTGACGCAGAGTACACAACGTCACTCGCCACGACGCATGGCCAAACCGTCGCTATCGCGCCGCTTTCCACGTACTCCTTCCCAAACATCAATACGTCTGCATTCACCACGCAATTATCAAATGGTGCGAGCTCGGCATTGGCGCGAATAGACAAGCGTAAGTCTCCCACGACGTCTGCGTTGCCATCTGTGAGCGTCACGATTTCGGCGCCCAACCTCGCGCACAGCAAACCTGGTGTCCCGAGACCCGCGCCGAGTTCCACGATCGCTCGCGCGCTGCTGATTAATGTTCTGCCATCGTCAGAGCACAGCCACGCACACAGGGCGGGTAGCGCACGCCAGGCGACGCGTCCAGTCTCGTCGTTGTGCGCTGAGCTGGTGGTCTCAGGCCACTCTGAACGACGCGTGGCGAGCACGGTAATCGGCGCTTCGGCCCCGCGCACGCGAAAGGTAAACGTCTCCGACACTGTGCTTTCGGCGTGTCCTTCTTCGTGTATGGACGACATTGCGTTAGATTTTAGGTGCACATGTTTATTGAGTCGTCGGCGAATGAGGTTGCACCCGTGTAACTGTTTCGTTTGTTTCGTCGGGAAATGATATTGATACGGGAAATGATATTGATACAAAAGTACAAAATATACGCACGAGTCTTGTACGCATGAGTGGGCGAGTCGCAGTTATTCAAAGCAGAATGGCAACGTGATCGTAGACTCGCCATTCGTCTGTGGAAATTTTGTTTCGAGCAGCGCCGAGGCGATATCCAACATGATTGCGTCGCGAATATCAGTCTCACTAGGCAGTTCAGGCATAGGCACGGGCGTGAGCGTGTCGCACGTCCATCGCAACGTTTTGACGTCCCCACTCGGGGCCACTGTGAGCGCGGCGCACACCATACCGCTCGCGCGCGGCAACTCTGTGAGACGGGCGTAAAGCGCTTCGAGACTCTCACCCAACGCCTCTGAAGCCATTTCTTCCGTGAGTGCACCGCTAAACGACGGCAGTGGGTCAGTGAACCATCCATGAAGTACTATTCTACCTTTCAACAAGTCTTTCTCCCCGAAAACTTCCGTCACGCCGTGAGGTAACCTCGGATCGAACACCGTCAATCGGTTAAATTTCGGCTCAATAGTTTCTAAAATTTGCCCTCGTTCAACTACCTCCGTGGCGTCAAAATTCTTCCAATAATTCAACCGCTCTGGACGCATAATTTGCGTCTCTCCACCGCTAAACTTCCGGTTGTCCCAATCCGTGAGCGATAGCACGAACGCCCACGGCCCGTGCGGAACGTCCGCGTGAAGCTCCTGACGCATCGAGTGCACGTACGCGGACATCCACACCGGCGTAATCCCCGAACACCCGAGCTCTTCCCGTGCATACTTCAACAGCGCCTCTTCCAACTCCACATACGCCTCGCGCCCGAAATAATCCTCCGCGGGCGTGCGCAAGAGCGTGTATTGATTCTCCACGTGCCAATAGTCCCAACAGAACCGCTCCGCCTTGACGCGGCGTACATCCCCGTGCGTCGCCACCAGCGCGTCGCGTAACCCATCGGCGCGCGCATAAAACCCATCAATCGTTCGCCAATGATCCGGTCGTTCGGCGATTTCGATATCGTGCTCGCTCGAGTCCACGGCGTCGACATCTTCCGCCCCAGCGCTCTGCGGCGGCGGTACGCCCGAGCGAGCGCGCGAGCGACATCCACCCTTTGCGCGCGCGATTCGGGGCGCGGCGCACGGCGCATGCGCGCGCATGCGTACTGTTGTCGTCATCGCCGGCGGCAACGATGACATCTAGCGTCACCGTGCGTCGATGACTGTCGACGAGTGCGCTCATCAACACTCAATCAGCAATCACCGCTGCGACATTGATTGCCACGCTTGAGCGTACCGCGCGCGCGTCAATCGCCACTGCGATAATGCCGCCTAAAAAGCTCCCCATCGCATCGCGCATCAAGCGCATGATGCAACAGGACGAGGACGTCGGGAAAGTCGCCGCGACCGCGCCCGTGGTGCTGTCCAAAGCCTTGGAGCTGTTTGTGAAGCAATTGGTGACGACTACGATGGACGTGGCCCTCATGCACGGCGCCAAGATAATACAAAAGACGCATTTAAAGGGTGCGATCGTTATGGTTCCCGAGGCGTTTGATTTCTTGAGCGATGTCGTGGAGGATGTAGAAGATTTACCTCCACCGCCGGATCTCGCGACGCTTGAATTGGAGTTGGAAACCAAATCGGATGGGAAGAAAGGCAAGCGAAAGGGACGTAAAAAGGATGACGACGGGGCGTTGGGTGATCTTGGTGGTGGTGGAAATCTCGGCGATCTCGGGGATTTGGGTGGCGGCGCATCGCTCAAGGCAAAGGCACCTGCAAAACGCGCGAGTGGCGGGACGAAAAAGGCGCGGGCGAAAAAGGTGGTGAAAAAGGAAGAATCCGAGGATGAAGAAGAGTTCGATGTGAATGAGGAGGACACGGATGATGAGGATTTCGAAGAGACGTATATCGCACCAAAAACGACGCGCACTGGGAGGAGGGTGAAGCAGCGAAAATCATACGCCGACGACGACGACGGCGACGTCGATGACGAGGATGAGGATTTCCACAACGGCGGAAGCCTCGCATCGCTCGACCCGGTCGCCGGTCACGTGGGTGACGACGAGGACGATTACGATGATGATGAATAATAAATTAGCGCGTACACAGGAAAGAAAAAAGTATGTGAAAATTGTAACTTACAACAAATTCAAACAAATCATCTACGTGAGAAATGTCTCGGTAGAATTTTTTGCGTTTTGAACGAGTGCGAAGAGTTCTTGCAGCTGAGTAGAACCTTCGCGTGTTCATGCGTGCGCTAGTATTTCATGTGCATGTAACGCAAACCCACGTGCGCGTGCGCGCGGGCTTGATGTGTGTGTTACGCGTAGCAGTACAGTTTTTTTGGGGGATATGTCCGAATGGATAACGTCGTCATCCGTCGTCGTCAGACGCGCGGGACGGTGGCGCTCGCCTTGGGCACCCGATCGTTGGATTTTTGCACCCCAGAAACATTCCAACAGATTTTCTCTAAATCAAGAGCAAAAAATGGATGATTGACGGCATCACGAGATGTAATGCGTCGGCGGGGATCGAATTCAAGTAGACGACGCACCAAATCTGCGAATAAACGCCTCGGCTCGCCAGTCAAATACTGATTAATCAGACTTCTGACGATGCCAGTCTTACCGAGCGCGGCGTATGATTCATCATCCGTGGTCTCGTTGGGCCAATTCAACAACCCATCAGCGTTGAAATAATCAACGCGCGTCTTTTTCGAGCGTCGTCGAGCGACGTCGAGCGGCACGCGCGCCTCGAGCGCGTGCTGCATCATCGCCAAATGTTCAACATCTTCGTGCGTTTGGAACAGCGCTTCACCAGTCAAGAGTTCAACCATGATGCATCCGATGCTCCACATGTCACACGGGTATGACCACCCTAGGCCAAGAATGATCTCGGGCGCGCGGTAATGCCTCGTGCTCACCACGGCGCTGTGATGCCGATCCTCAAACGTCGTGCTTCCATAGTCAATCAAACGAATCGCGTGATTTGTTGGCACTCGATACGTGTCATCCCCGGTGTAGGAGTTCGTCATCAACAACACATTCTCGGGTTTCAAGTCCGTGTGCACCAATCGCAACGAATGCAGGTACTCCACTGACACTAATAGTTGCTTGCAAAACGCCTGCACGAGCGACGGGTGAAACGGCTTGTACCGATTGGCGCGTAAAAAATCATACAACGACGGCCCGCACTTGTCAAACACCATGCACACGTGCCCGCGATACTCAAACGCGCGACGAAGGGTGATACAATTGAAACTCTCGCCCCCTCCCAACGGGTCGCCCCCGGACAGAGTCTTCAATACTTCGATTTCAATCATCGCCGCGTCGCGGTACTTTTGCACGTTGCGGATAACCTTGACGGCGCACCGAGCTCGGGCGACAGAGTCCCAGCATTCGAGCACGCGCCCAAACGTGCCTTCACCGAGCACGCCGAGAATTGTGTATTCATCAGCTAGAATGTCACCTAAGCAATACACCATGTGTCCATCGGGCTCGTCGCGACGAAGCTCGGCGTCAGACGACGGGGCGTCGTCTCGCGCGCCCAACGTCGTCGTCTTGGTCGTCGGATTGGCGCTCGGAGGCATCTTCACCGTCACCGTCACCGTGGCTTCATCCGAACTCGTCGTCGTAGTCGTAGTAGTAGTATTCGTAGTAGTAGTAGTCGCTGTATTATGTGCGTCCTCAATCACTGACGTCGCCGGAGTCGTCATCCGCGGCGTCGCGCCCGGCGCCGTCGCCCGCCTCGCGCCGCCGCGCGACGCTCGCGTCCCATCCTCAAACAACACCCGAACCTCATTCTCTTCCACCGCCGCCCGCTTCGCTCTCGCCCTCGCAGCATCACACGTCGCCTTGGCCGCCGCAGCATCCGCCGCTCGCTTATTAAACTCATGAATCCCTTGAAACGCGCCCCGCGACGAGCTCCGCGTCAACCCCGCGCCCACCCGGTGGCGCGCGCGTCGCTCGTGCTCCAATCGATCTTTTGCCGTCATCGCCGTCGTATAAAACGTCGTTTGGGAGCTCTCAAACGTCATTGATGTCATCACACTCGACGACGTCGTACACGTCGTCGTCGTCGTCGTCGTCGCGTCGACGAACCCCGACCCGCGGCGGTTCCGACGCCGTCGCTTCCCCAACCCCTCCGTCGCGGGATTCCCGCTCGTGTACGCCACGCTCGACGGTCTCGCCTGCGCGCTCCCACCCGGCGACGACGCTCCTTTATATATCCTACGTCCACATCCATCTCGCGCATCCGCTGTGCGCCCACAAGCGGCGTCATCATCCGCGTCATCATCATCATCCGCGCGACCCTCGACGTCGCGCCGCGCGTCGTCATCATCATTCCCACGCGCCCCGCGATCGCGCGTCGCCGTGCGCGACCGCGTCATCGCACCGCGACCGGCGACGCGGGCCCCCGCGTCGTCGTCCGGCGGCATCGCGATCCGTCCGTCGTCGTCGACGCGCGCGCGAGAGAGAGTGACGCGCGTCGCGTGGAGGAGGATTAATCCGCGCATCCTATCTTCGCCGTATAATTAATATGCACCCATAACTTTTGCCACGTCAATGGTGCCGAGTGTGGTGCCGCAGAGGTGCTCTCCTCTTCTAGTGGAATCTGGAAAAAGAAACTTTTCAGATCGAGCTTCGAAAAGATTCTTTTTTTTTGCGGTTCGAATTTTTGTGTGTGGTCGCGCGACGGCGATTGGCGCCGTCGCGCGGGCGTCGATCGCGATCGATCGCGGTCGCGTGATGATGATGATGATGCATGATGACTGCGATGGTGGTGCCTTGATTTGTGGGTGGTTTTGACGCACGGTGCTGGGTTTCGTCGACATACTCGCGCGCGCGGGTGTGCGTGCGCGGAAACGGGACGCGTGCGTGAGGTGATTTGTATTTGTACGCGTTGGGTGTGCGCGTGGCGTGCGCGGATGCGTGGCGCGCGTGGATGGGTGGCGCGGGCGTGCGCGGCGGCGGCGTGCGCGGCGCGGCTCGCGAGCGCGAACGCGACGAGCGCGAGCGCGGTGGTGTTCACCGATGGGTATGACGTCGCGTCGGGGGATATGCGATTGAGATTCACGCATGATGTTGAGTATGAGGCGTTAATGAGCGATGGCGTGAGCTCGAGCGCGGTGGGGAATCCTGGGATGATTTACGCTCGGGTGGAGGAGATGGGCGGGGCGCGGAGCGCCGGAGCGCAAAGTTTATTCATGCTCGGTGCGAGGGATGCGCTGGTGGTGGAAATGCGCACGCCTCCCGCACAGTTGGTGAAATATTGGTCATTCGTGACGTATGTGTATCGAAGAAACGCGCGCGTGGTGAGCGCACATGCCGGTTGGCCAGTGAATTCCGCCAACGCGGGCTTCGTGAGCGCGAACGGTGGACGCCAGCTCAATGTGCCAGACTCGAGTTTGATTATTGTCGCCACGCGCGATGCTCGCACGTTTGATGTCGTGGTGAAGGCGTACGAAAACTTGGGGTATCCGCGTCGAGCCGTCAATGCCCAACCGCTGTCTCCAAACGTTCGGTTTGGACGCGCGAGGATTTCCGGTGCAGATTTACTAACCACGTCATTTCGTGTGGCGTACTGGCCGGGTTCGCCAGATGACATCGCGCTCGGAGAGTGGTCCAAGCTCGAGCATCGCGCGTACATCGTGCGGGGTCCAGGGAATGGAAATGAGTCGCCCATCGAGGCCATGGACGCCGACTCGCCACCGCCGAGCGTCGTCGATGCTTCATCGTTAGCGCCGTCGTCGTCGTCGTCGTCGTCCGCAAACATCCGCCTCAGTGGTGAACCACCATCATCATTACAACAACAGCAACAGCTGCTGTCGTCGTTGAATTACGTGCGCGGCGCGCGAAAAGTCGGCGAGACGTCGATGTCGCCCGTACGCGTCGACTCAAATCGATGTTTGGCCGAGCCGGGCTACAATCCATGGAGCGTCCACGGCGTCAACGTCCGCAGTGGATGCTTCGGCTCCACGCCCGATTGTCTATACTCTGTGAGCCGAGAATTTTTCCGCCGCGATAGCATGCGAGAATTCGTCGTCGTTGTTTCTGGAATAACATCCGGGGCGACGTTTACGAATTTCGCCTTGTACGCGAGCGGGAGCCAAATGTCGAGCGCTGTGAGCGCGCGCGACATCCGAATCATCGCCGCCATCGACGATAGATCGTTCGCCACGAGAACCATTCCAGATGGCACGAACACCACTGCGTTCGTCGCTGCGTTCGCGTCGTCACCGGATGGATGCGAACGCGCGGCTCCGACGCCGTGCGCCGTCGCTCGAGCGCCGCCGTCCCGGCGTAGTCACATTTTCATCGTCGGGCGCGATTATCTCGATCCAATCACCGCCACCGCGCCCGTCAATCGTCCTGCAGTGCGCGTAGAAATTTTTGCCATCGCATAGTCGACGCATAGTCGCCGTCCGAGATACATGTCTTCACCGCGCGCGTCACTGCGTTATCGCGCGCGTCATACGCTCTCTAGCTCTGAAACCAATCTTTCATTGAATGCGAGACATCACAGCGCGACGCGCATGCCTGAAAACCCGTGCGTGGTGTGCGCGCGAGCCGCGAGTGCATACAAGTGTCCAACGTGTAGAGCGCCGTATTGCTCCGTCGCGTGCTACAAATCGCATAAAGGTACGTTTTGTAAACACATTTGTCCCACCGCGATGCATTTCGGTTGGTGTGATTGTGACTAACGCAGTCGTCGTATATTCGTTCCGCGTGCCCACAGAAGCCCCGTGTGCGCGCGTAGTTGACGCAAACGCGACACTGCGTGACGCCGGCGCCGGCACGGTGCGGCGAGACGCGGCTGCCGTCGTCGAACAACCGCAGAGAGCTTTTGATTTGGAAGATTCTGAAGACGCGACGTCGGGGACGACGCGCCTGCGACGACAAGATTTCGAGCACGTTGCACGCGATAAGGGCTTACGAGAGGAATTGAAAAGCGATCGATTGAGTGCTGCGATTCGTGGGATTGATAGCGCGCGCGACGGCGTCAAGGCGTTGGAGCTTGCAAAAGAGGATCCCGAGTTTCGAGCGTTTACCGAACGACTGTTGGATACGTTGAACGCGTCCTCTGCAAAGTAGTAGTACGTTGGGTATTCATTTACGTACTCAACAACGACTCGCAAACATGGGTTTTCTTGATAGGATGAAGGATAAGGCACAGGAGATGCGCGAACGGGCGAAAGATATCGTGAGTCAGTCACCAAACGGGACGGCGAACGGCGCCGGAAGTCGGGCGGGCGTTGAAGCGTCTCCGAGACGGCTCATCGATCGGTTTCAGGATCTCACGATGCTTTCATCTCCAGTGAAGAACGCTAATATAGATGATGAGTCATCAACAACGAGGGAGTTTTTACGCGTGTACGCACAGAGGCGAGAGGCGCGCATGGAGGAGGAAGTGTCGATGGTCGCGCAGAACAATCAGACTGAGGCGACTGAGGTGGCGAGGACTGATCCACTGGTGGATGCCATGGCGCGCGGTTTCTTTGACGAACCTTCAACGAGTGGTGATGTGGTATTCGACCCCGTTGAGGATTCACTGCTGCGTCTAGGAAATGATTTTACCGTAGAAGACTTGAGTAAGGAGGAGGAGCGGTTGTCAGATCTCGCCGACCGCGTATCGTCGGCGCTTAACAAGGAAATTCTCGCGCATGGATCGGATTTTGAGGCGGGGATGACAAAAATAGCGGCAATCAACGGATGCTTGGAAGAGTCGAGGATAGTAATGAGTAATTCACGTAGACTGCTACAGCGTATTGGTGCGGATGTCAAGAGTGCTATGCGCGTCACGTCTTCACACACGACAAAGGGCTCAATTTTGAGCGCCTTGAGGCTTCTAGAAGATATCAAGTATTGCCAAACGTGCGAAAATAGAATTCGGTCTCACTTAGATATTTCTGAATATGCCGAGGCAATGTCCGTGTACTCAAAGGCGTGGGAAAGGTTGGAAAATATGCACGCGTTGACGTGTACATCGACACTTCGTGAAGACTTTGTAGCGTTACGATGGGAGCTCGTGTCTTGCGTGGATAACGTCTTGGTAGATTTATGCGGTACGTTCGATAGTGAGCGGTTCACAAAGCTGTACAATACATATCCGTCGTTAGGGAACGAGGTGAAACACTTGGCGGATAAAATCCAAGACGCATTTCTCAAAGCGGTTGAGACGCAAACGGAGGGCATGTTGCGCTTGCACGCGATGTTATCATACAATCAAGACGAAGCCAAGGCGACGCGCAAAAGTCGTATGGGATACAAAGAGCTGTGTTCTCAATTGTCGCCCATGCAATTTGTGCCGTGTTTACGTAAAACTTTGGAATCGTTGTATGAAATTTTCTTGTCGTCATACAAAATGACGGCGTGGTGCAAGACACGTATGGCGGATGTTGTCGAGGCTTCGGATACCGAGGCGATTAACGTATGCAGTGCGCTTATCGCGGCGTTAGAAATCAATCGCAAACCGGTGGTTGAAATGGCGAGCGTGCGTCTGGCAGCGTTGTTACAAGCGTCTTCAGCGCCTTCAAATGCGGCATTCAGAGAAGTCTTTGATTTGTGCCGAGTTTTCATCACGTGCGCGGAAGCTTTCGTGGGCGAAGAAGTCCCACAGCTTCGCGCACAGCTCGAGCGCGTGGGTGACAGATACTTTGAGTCTTTGCATAGTGCGCGATTGGATGCTTTGAAAGCAATGCTCGAGAACGAACGATGGATGCCGGTATCCGTAGATGCCATTAAACGCGTTCGGGACGATTTGCGAAACGCCATGCAACGCGGGAGGGCCGCCATTGGTCTGACCAAAACACTCGGGGACACGGTAATGACGGCTTTTATTTCTGAACAAATACTCAATGCCGAGTCATTCTTAAAGTTTATAGACGCCCCGAATCCATTTATCGCGGTAGATGACAAGTCAGCAGACGTCGAGCACAAGAATATGAGCGAAGAAAAGCACGACGGTGGTAGTGATGGAGACGAAAAAGGCGACGTTGAACGAAACGAAGAAGAAACCGAGCAAGAGGAAGCAGCCCATAGGTTTTCGAAAACAAATGTCGATAAAGTTGGTCTCGATCGTCCCGGCGTCAAGATTACCGCGTCTTCCTTGTACGTGCTCCAAGGCATCGTCGAGTACACGGCGCTTATGCAAGTCATGCGTCCAAGCGTGCCGATAATTTTCAACGGCATCTGTCAACTCTTCGAACTAGCTCTCGTTAAGACGTTCAACGCGTTTGGGCGCACTGAGGCGCTGGCGCCAGAGTCGCACGATATGACGCCTCGTCTCAAAGGGACGTTGTCACGACTGGGTAATTCAGGCGGCGTCATGGCGATTCGCCCAGTAAGCATCGCCAATGTCGATTACATGTCGAGCGGGAATCTGTACGGGTTGAAAGAACGTGTTGTAGCGCTTGAGTCCTTGTGTCGTGTCGCGGATGAATTCAAGCGCATCAAGGCTAGAGTAAAGCGCTCTCTGCCACTGAAGGACGCGGCGTTGGCGGATAGATTTTATTCGCACACCGTCGCCGCCGTGGAAGATTTGCGCGAGCACGTGTACAAAAGCGTCGCCTCATTATTGCTCAATATTTCATTCTGCATCGACGCCATAGGCGATGGTGATCCAAACTTTGCGTTGGTAAATTCCACGTTAAGTGGCAAGTACAACATTCGCGAGGCGACGACGAGGCCCAACCGATGGGTCGCCGATGTCCAAGGCGAGCTCTTGCGATTCACCACCAGGCTTGCGTGTGCAGACATCGCACCTGAAGCATTGCGCGTTCTATGGCACTATGCCACGGGTGTCATCGAAGACACACTCGTGGAAGGATTTAGCAAGGTCAAGAAGTGTACCGAACCCGGTCGAGCGCTGATGACGCTCGACGTCCAAACTCTTCAGAAAGAGTTCAAGAAGCTCGCGCCTGAATCTGCAAACAGCGACTGGCGCTACATCGACACGTATGTGCAAGCGTTTTACATCAAGGAAGATGATGCCATGAAGTGGATGCAGATTCATCCAGAGTACACCAAGGCGCAAAAGGTGGCGTTGGTCAACCACGCTTCGGCGGCGTTCCGATGGACGTCATCGACGCGAACGCAGCTCATTCAAGCCATCGAAACCGACACGTTGATTTAGACAATCTAGGATCATATTTGTGAACGAATATATGTATCACATTACAGATGAATTACGCTAACTTCGCCTCGGCTTCGCTAAGCTTCGCCTTGACATCCAAAAGCACCGAGACAGCCGCTTTGACGTCGTCATCTGCATTTGTACCGCCGTTATCCTTCAATTCGCGCACCACAGCAGCCTGCGCCTCAACCTGCGCCGATAACTCCGCCACGAGCGCTTTCACCGCGTCGACATCCACGATTTCGTCCTCTGCGGGTGGTGCCACGACGTCTTTAACCCACTCGCCGTTTTCATTCACCACCATCGCGTCCCCATCCGAGCCGTCAGCGTTCAATCGAACCACCTTTTCAAACCTCACCGCTTGTCCAGTTTTTACCCCATCCCCATTCGTCATTGTCCACACCGTCGCATTTTCGACGCGAAATTTTTTCCCCGTGCTCGACATACGCACGCCGGAGTAATTCGTAATCAATCCGTCGCTCGCCGCTTTATCCAACAACGCCCGTCGCTCCGCTTGTGTCGTGGCGTCCTCAACATCCGCCGATTTCGTGCTCTTCATCCCAACGAACCCGTCCCAATCCAGCTCCCATAACGCTAGAGCGGCTTTATTCCCATAGTTGAACGTATCGTCGGCGTCGTGAGAGGCGCAGACAAAGGGCGCGTTGAACAACGCCGACGCAGCCTCGTGCACGAGAACGTTGCCGCGTAAAAGCTTCTCACCCGTCTTCGCCTTGTACGACCCGCCCAACGCAAGCGTGTGCATGACAATATCGGTCGATTCGTATGGTGCCGATTTACCCATCGTCGGTGCTGGCGCCGCGACCGCGTCGTCGTCATCGCCTTCACCGTCATCAACACTTTCCCTCCTCTTGGTCAAACTTTCAAGCTCTTTTTTGTTCGACGCCGCGCGCTCGGCTTTGCGCGCCTTATCCTTGGCAGACTTCTTCTTTGCATTCGTGCGCACGTCTCGAGGCCGCACGGCGTAGACCATCGACGATGCGTGCGAAAGCATCATCACGCACTTTTTCTTGCGTCAACCAATGACGTCGAACGCCACACGCCGACGCGCACCAAACGCGCGCGGCGATGACGAAATTCGACCCAGTGGGGAAAGGCGAACGTGGTGGTCGCTCGCGCGATGCGCCGTCGGCGTTGGAGCGCAAGCGCGCGATGGAGACGTTTAAATTGACCGGCGTGCACCCGCTCCTCGCTGCGCAAGATGACGGCGGCGCTGATTCGACGAGCCGGGCGAGTAAGATACGCAAAGTCACATCCACGAACGCGTCGCGAGCGAAAGTGTTTTTCGATATTTCTGTGACGAGCGATGAGGCGTTGGCGTCGTCGTCGTCGTCGATTGTGCTTGAGCTGTTTGACGACGAAGCGCCGGCGGCGTGTTCTCAATTCGCTCGATCGTGCGAGGGTGGCGACGTTGAGGCGGTGTTTCGCGACACCGTGGACGTGCATGATGACTTGCGTGTGGTGTTGAACGTCAACGCTGCGCCTGGAGGCGGTGCATTAGCGGAAGAAGGGACGCTGACGCACGCAGCAGCGGGGGTCGTCGGCGTCGACCGCTCGACCGGAGACGTCACCATTCTTACCGAGGCGTGTGAATCCCTTGACGCATCGCATCAAGTTATCGGACGCGTTGTAAATGGGCTGGACTTCTTGCGAGCGCTCACGCATCGAGGCAAAGGCGAGGGAAAGGCGAAAAGTGTGAAATTGGAAGCAATGGGCGTCGTGCGCGGCGGCGCCGACGTCAGCACCCTCGTCGGCATATCCGCGAAAGCTCGCGCCGAAGCGGCGAAAATAGCCCGTGAGGAGGCTGAAAAACTCAAGAATGAAACTCCTCAAGAAACGATGGATCGGTTGTCGAGAGAAAGTGCGATAAAAGGGGCTGAGCTTGCTGAGCTCGTGCGGTCGAAAGCGGCACCCGCAGCGAAGAGCGCGGCCAAGCCCGCGGCGAAGAAGGGCATGTTAGATTCCGTGCTCGGTGGTGATGGTGACGATGATGATAGCGATAGCGATAGCGATAGCAATTGATGGTTAACAAAATATCCTTGTAAGTAATGCGTGTGGCAATAATTGTTTTTTGTTTTGGTAACGCAACCAACGCGCAGCAAGCAAGCTCTACTATGGTGCTCTACTATGGTGGAATAGACTTAAATTTCAGCGAGTAACCGCTCGATGGTATCGGCATCCACTGCTGGAGGCGCGCGTCCTTTAGCCATGTCGTACCCCTTACGACGTTCGCGATCCGTTGGCTGCGTCAAAGTTTGCTCG
>Ga0181558_10000084_pt1 | contig 74269 bp, 66 predicted proteins | sample 011ome_22_FD_133754 | JGI IMG/M metagenome (GOLD analysis project Ga0181558, IMG submission 133754) | Coastal salt marsh microbial communities from the Groves Creek Marsh, Skidaway Island, Georgia - 011507BT metaG (megahit assembly) | ecosystem: Environmental > Aquatic > Marine > Intertidal... | reverse complement strand
TGATCGCAGTTTACCGGTTGTAAAAGACTTGCGTCTTTCATAGTAGAACAGAAATGCACTTTTTGGGTGAAATTAAGGGCTTTCTTCAGGGGAAAAACTCTGCGCCGGGCGGGAGGCCTTCACTGCCCCAGCGTTCAGAGGAATCCCAGTGTTCATCAATCTTGCCGGTTTCAGGATCAAGCCGGAATACATCGAACCAGGTCATTTCATATGTTTCGTCAGGCTTTTCCCGATCGCGCACTTTGCGTGCCCACATGACAACCACCATGTCGCCTTCAGCGATAATATCGATGATGGGAAAATCCGATGTTTCTTTTACAGGGCGGGGAGGGCGGGCGACCCCGATCGTATTGATGAAAAGGTCACGCCCGGAGCCTACATTGGGATTGTGCTGGATGTAGCGTTCGGTCATGTAGTCCTCTGCATACTCCATGTGACCGCCTTCATAAACGATGCGCCAAAAATCCCAGACATGTTTCTTGTTACGGGCCAGCCTGGGGTCATCGCTTTCAATGAGGGCAAGCTGGTCAGCTGCAGGAACAAGCGGGGCGGGAGTCATATTATCCTGTGCAAAGACCAGGCCGCAGCAAGCAAGAAGGCTGGCAGTGATTATCATTTTAAAAGTCATGATCAATTAACTGCGTTGCCTTCTTCGTCCAATTCGACTATCGGATAACCCAGTTCCTGAAGTGACTCTTCGATAACAGCCTTGTCACCCACCACAAGAATTTTCATCTGCTCTACCGGCAGATGTTCCTGGGCCAGTTCCATGATGCGTTCCTCGGTCATGCTTGAAATCACATCCTGCTGACGACGGACAAAATCATTTTCCAGGTTGTAGGTGATGATCTGGTTCAGCAGTCGGGCTTTCTGCCCGGGAGTTTCATAATCCCGGGCTTCGCTCTGGCCAATAGCATCCTTGGTGAACTGCAATTCTTCAGTAGTTATGCCGTTATCCCTGAAGCCGGTAATTTCATTCATGAACTGCAACACTGAATCCGCCGTGGCATCGGTACGGACACTGGCAGAGGCTGTGAAAGGTCCGGGCATTCGGCTGCCGCTGAAACCACTGCGGGCGCCATAGGTATAACCTTTGTCCTCACGCAGATTCAGATTGATGCGGCTGTTGAATGCACCGCCCAGACTGTAATTCATCAGGAAACGTTCCCAGTATTCTCCGCTGGCGTCATAGGTCAGATCGGTCAGGTAGCCAATCCGGATTTCAGATTGTGCGGCGCCGGGTTTGTCTACGAGGTACAGCGTGGTTTCGTTGATTCCGGTGACTTCAGGCTGTTCACCTATACTGACCCCTTCATCAGGCAGGTTCTGGAGAAAAGCCAGTTTGGCAATGATATCTTCCTGGGATATTTCGCCAACGACGGCAACTCTTAGCGCCTGGCTGACCAGGCTCTGTCGCGCAAAGGCTTCCACATCGTCCAGTGTAATGCCCTGCAATGTCGGAATAGTACCGCCAGAAGAAACAGAGAATGCATGCTCTTCGCCGTAGATCAGTTTTGGGTAAACTGTTCCGGCGATGCCAGAGGGTTCTTCCTTGTTGGCCTCGATGGCTTCGATTTGCTGTTGGCGGAATCGGTCCAGGTCATCCTGCATAAAACGCGTGTTGAATAGGCGTTCTTCCAGTAATTCCAGGGTGGCATCGAGGTTTCTTTCCAGCGTCTGCATGTTTATGGAAAGTGATTCATTGCCTGCTCCAACAGAGATGCTGCTGCCAAGTTTGTCGAGTTCATTTTCAAACTCTTCAGCACTGAAACGCTCGGTGTCTTCATTCATCATCTGGGCAGTCAGGCTGGCTACGCCATACTTGTCCGGAGACTCCAGAAGGTGACCACCGTCGAATACCAGGCGAACATTGATCAGGGGGACCTCGGCATTTGCAGTACCAATCATCTGGATACCGTTATCAAGATCCTGGCGCCAGTAATCCGGCATGGTGACAAGGGGATTTGGTGGCGGAGTTGGACGTATTGACCGATCAAAGGACTCCGGGGCATCGCGCATTTCCAGGTTATCAGTTTCACTGGCAACCTGCGGCAGACGCTCAGGCACTTCAAAATTGTCAGGCTTGGCAACAATATCCTCTGCGCCTTCAGGAACAACACTTAAGTAAATGGCTGGCTTGCTCTTTATATAGGTGTTGTAAACACGCAACACATCTTCCCTGGTCAGGGCACGAATATCATCCAGGTCTTTCTGGATCTGGTTCGGGTTACCCAGGAAGGTTTCATTGGCCGCAAGCTGTCTTACCTTGCCGCTGACGCTGGCCAGACTGTTGATCAGGCCGGCTTCACGCGTGGATTTGTAGATCTGTATCACTTCATCGGTGATGTCTTCTTCGCTGAAGTTATCCAGGATGCTTCGCATCTCTGCTTCAAAATCGGCCAAAGGCGTGCCCGGGAAAGGCAGTACCAGGAAGGTAATCAGTCCGGCAATTTCCTGGAGATAACTGAAACCGCTGGCCTGAATGGCTTTCTGGGTAAGGATGAACTCCTTGTAGAAAAAGGATTTGCGTCCCACGGTAATTATCTCGTTGAGCGCTTCCAGTGCCACGCTGTCCTCATGGTCAGAAGGAACAGTCGGATAGGCAATAAACAGGGCAGGGAAGCGAATATTCCGGTCCACGTAGGAAATGTAGCGATCCTGGTCTATGACCGCAGGGATGGCAACGGGTTCTTCCACATCAGGGCCGCGTGGAATTTCGCCAAAATATTTCACGACCAGATCCATGACTTCCTGCTCATCCACGTAGCCGCCAATACTCAGGGTGGCATTGTTGGGACCATACCAGCGCAAGAAGAAACGCTTCAGATCATCCAGTGTTGCTGCATCTAGATCTTCAATAAAACCGATGGGCATCCATGAATAAGGATGATCGGGTGGAAACATGGAAGTGAATATTTTTTCTGACCACAGGCCGTAGGGCTGGTTTTCATAACTCTGGCCACGTTCATTCTTTACTGTGTCGCGTTGCACTTCGAATTTTTCCTGGGTAACGGCATCAAGGAAATAACCCATACGGTCCGATTCAAGCCAGAGCATGGTTTCAAGCTGGTTGCTTGGTACGGTTTCAAAATAGTTGGTGCGGTCAAATGAGGTTGTACCGTTCATGGTGCCACCTGACTCGGTCACGATGCCGATATGTTCTTCATCGGCTACATGTTCAGAGCCCTGGAACATCATGTGTTCAAAAAAGTGGGCAAACCCGGAACGCTTGGGTTCTTCTCTGCCTGAACCAACGTGATAGGTCACATCCACATGCACCAGCGGATCGGACATGTCTTCATGGATAATTACGGTCAGGCCATTGTCCAGCTCATACTTGCTGTAGGGTATGACTATTTCACTGCTGTCAGCTTCCACTCGTTCTATGAGGGTATAGCCGCCCTGAAGAGCAGTTGCCTGGCCTGCAGTGCTGGTTGAATCAGGGGTGGTGGATTCTCCACAGGCAGTGACAAGCAGCAAAAGGGCTGCAATGGAAAATGGTTTCAGGGCTTTGTTGTACATGTTGAAAAACGTGGTGAAAAGAATGGGCATCCTTTACTCCTGGATTGAATTTTCTGAATAGACTGCAGGGCCGTTGATTAAAGCATATAGCCCTTTACAGTCCAAGAACCTGGAAATGGGAAAAATTTCCCCAGGGGAGCCCTTAATTCAGCTTCCTGGGGTAATATTGTGGCCTTGTTACCCATGATTACAGATTAGTATGGCAACCCAGTTAGTAAAACTGCGAAACGTTCCGGAAGATGAGCTGGAAGAGATTTATGAGCTCATGGAAGTCAACGGAATTGAAGTCTATGAAACCTCGGCAGGAAACTGGGGAATGTCCATGCCGGCATTATGGTTGCGCCATGATGAACAACTTGAAATGGCTAAATCAGTGCTCAAGCAACATGAGATTGACCGCTTCCAGCGTATGCGTGCTGAATACGAGGCACAGAAACAGGAAGGCAAGGCAAGAACATTCCTGGATATAGCCCGGGAGAATCCGTTCAGGTATGTGGCGTACCTGGTGATGATCGTTGCACTGCTTTATATTTCAATTGTCCCGTTCATTTCACTGATTAATTAACTACGTTGTAAACCAATGTCTGATGCTGTTCTTGAAATATTTCCGCTGGATTTTCACTGGCAAACTGCTGACCCCTTCCTGTTTTGCGCCTTCCACCAGGATGATTTCCCCAAAGGCAATGGCGAACTGGGACCAGATGCCTCACTGGCAGGAAGAAATATAGGACAGGATTTTACCAAGCAGGACGGCTGGCGCATGTACCATGGAGACCGTGTGCCGGGATTCCCGGGTCATCCTCACCGTGGTTTTGAAACGATTACTATTGTGAAACAGGGACTGGTTGATCATGCTGATTCTCTTGGTGCTGCCGGACGTTATGGCAATGGGGATGTGCAGTGGATGACGGCAGGCAAAGGCGTTCAGCACAGCGAGATGTTTCCATTGCTGGACAAGGAACAGGCAAACCCGCTGTTACTGTTTCAGATCTGGTTGAACCTGCCTTCGGCAGGAAAAATGGTGGATCCACATTTCACCATGTTCTGGGATAAAGACATTCCTGCCATATCGCTTGATGATGAGCATGGTAAAAACATCAGTATAGAAGTTATTGCCGGGCATATAGAAGAGACGCCGGCGCTATCACCGCCCCCTGATTCCTGGGCTGCCAGTCCTGAGAACGAAGTGGCAGTTGCATTAATTGAGCTTGAAGCTGATGCCGTATGGAAATTGCCCGCAGCCTCTGCGGGATTAAATCGCATGCTGTATTTCTATGAAGGGGCGAACATGAATGCTGAAGGTAAGGAACTGTCATCCGGACACGGCCTGAAACTAAAGTCAGATGAGGCCATTACTCTGAAGGCAGTAAATGGCACGGTAAAATTATTATTATTGCAGGGCAAGCCGATCAATGAGCCCGTAGCGCATTATGGCCCCTTTGTCATGAATACCAGGGAAGAACTGCAACAGGCCTTTATCGATTACCAGCGTGACCAGTTTGGTGGCTGGCCCTGGGAAAGAAACGACCAGGTACATGGAGACAGGGGACGTTTTGCCCGATACACCGATGGCAGGGAAGAAGAACCTGATTAGAAGCTGCAAGCTACAGGAAGTTGGTCCACTCACAGCCTTAAGCCAACAGATTCAAAAACTGAACGCATCAAAACAGACTTTTTAAATTAGAGAAATTTTATGGAACAAGAACTCGAACAAGCACAACAAATTTATGACCTGATTGTGAATTACCTGGTGACCTACAGTTTCCAGATAGTCGCCGCCATCATCATCATGATTATTGGCAATATCGTCGCGAAAAAGACTGCAGGCTTCCTGGAAAACTTCATGATCAAGAAAGGGCTGGATATCACGCTCAGTCATTTCACCGCCAGTTTCCTGAAAATTATTCTTATAGCGTTTGCAGCGATTATTGCCCTCGGAAAACTCGGGATAAGTGTGACACCATTCGTTGCTGCTATTGGTGCCTTGTCTCTGGGTGCTGGACTGGCTCTCCAGGGGCTGTTATCAAACTATGGAGCAGGGATCAGTATTATTGTTGCCAGACCATTCGTTGTCGGTGACACCATATCCGTGCAAGGTGTTACCGGTGTTGTTAAGGAAGTGAAGCTGGCCTACACGGTTCTTAGTAACGAGGACGAAGTCAGCATTACGATCCCCAACAAGCATATCGTTGGCGAAATTATTCATAATTCCAAGGAAAACAGTATTGTTGAGACTACCGTTGGCATTGCTTACGACTCTGATACGGATAGAGCGATTTCAGTGATCCAGGAAGCAATTGTTCAAACAGAGGGAGTTGTATCAGACAAATCACCACAGGTAGGGATTGATGGATTCGGTGACAGCAGTATCGATATTGGCATGCGTTACTGGGTACCAACGGAGTCTCTTTTTGAAATCAAGTACAAGGTTAACCAGGCTGTCTTCAAGGTACTTGCAGATAACAATATAGAGATTCCATTCCCACAGCGCTACGTGCATCTGTTTGAGGAAGCCGGTAGTTGATGCTTTATGGCCTGATCCTGGCCGGCGGAAAATCCTCCCGGATGGGAGAAGATAAAAGTCAGCTTTTATTGCAGGGTAAACCCCTGCTGGATCATGCGCTCGACCTGTTATCAGCTTCGGGAACCGATCGTAACCTGATCAGCGGTCCGGTAGAAGGGCATGATTTTATTCCAGACCTGAATCCACACAGCGGTCCTCCCGGCGGTATACACAGTGCAGTTTCCTTTCTTTCCGGAGAAGAAAGTTTTAAAGAGTCTCTCTTGGTTGTTATTCCTGTTGATATGCCTTTTTTAACAATTGAAGCAATAGAGCGTCTTGTTGACGGGATTGGCGATCAAAATGCCTGCCGCTATGAGAATGAAATCTTTCCCTGCGTGTTCAGGTTGACCTCCACTTTGCTGCAGCACCTTGAAAACATTTTCGCGGAAAGCCGGATGAAGGGAGGCGACAGGTCCATGCGTGTATTACTGGATTTTTCCGATGCCCGTTCTATTGGTGTAGATGGGCTGCCGGATAAAACATTCAGTAATATCAATACGCCGGAAGATCGTGAACTGCTTAATTGATCTTTTAAACTGAATGAACAAAGGGGTCAGAGTAACTTGATCATAATGTCTATGCTTTACTTATATCTTGATCTCTCTATGACTATGATCAAATTACTCTGACCCCATTATTATGGATCAGGCACAAAAAAAGCCGGTCTCTTTATACAAGGACCGGCTTTTTCTTTTTACTTTATTTCACAATCCTAGTGAGCGACTTCCTCGTCTGACTCTTCCAGTTTGCGTCGCTCTTCATTGTACGCAAGATACTGTTTCTGCCATTCAGACATGTGATCAGTGTGTTCAACCTGAACAGCAGTCACCTTGTATTCAGGACAGTTGGTTGCCCAGTCGCTGAATTCGGTGGTTACCACGTTAGCGCCAGAGATTGGATTGTGGAATGTGGTGTAGACCACACCTGGCTGCATGCGGGTTGAAACAACGGCATGCATGGTGGTGTCACCCTTGCGGCTGGCAATCTTGATCAGGTCGCCATCCTTGATGTTTCTGTCTGCGGCATCCTCAGGATGGATTTCCAGTATGTCTTCCGGAAACCACTGGTTGTTTTCAGTGCGGCGAGTCTGCGCACCCACGTTGTACTGGCTGAGAATACGACCCGTGGTAAGAATCAGCGGGAATTTCTTCGTCACTTTTTCTTCCGTTGGAACGAATTCGGTAATTTCAAAGTTACCTTTACCGCGAACAAAGCCACCGATGTGCATAATGGGGGTGCCATTTGGTGCCTCATCTGTAACCGGCCACTGCATGCTGCCTTCATTATCCAGGCGTTCAAAACTTACGCCGGCAAAAGTCGGGGTGAGGGCGGCGATTTCATCCATGATTTCCTCTGCGCTGTTGTAATGCATGGGATAACCCATAGCCTGGGAAATCTCCATAACAATTTCCCACTCATGCTTGCCTGTTTTTGGCGCCATCACTGGGCGAACACGACCAAGGCGGCGTTCAGCATTGGTGAATGTGCCGTCTTTTTCCAGGAAGGAAGTACCGGGCAGGAAGACATGGGCGAATTTGGCTGTTTCATTCAGAAACAGGTCCTGAACAACCAGGCATTCCAGGTTTTCCAGGGCGGCTTCAACATGATGGGTGTTTGGGTCTGACTGCGCGATATCCTCGCCCTGAACAAACATGCCCATGTATTCGCCGGCAATAGCGGCGTCAAACATGTTGGGAATACGGTAGCCGGGTTCCGGATCCTGTTCTACACCCCAGGCGTCTTCAAACAGTTTGCGTGCAGAGTCATCACTGACATGCCTGTAGCCTGAGAACTCGTGAGGAAAGGAGCCCATATCACAGGAACCCTGGACATTGTTCTGGCCGCGCAGCGGGTTAACGCCGGCGCCATCGATGCCAACATTGCCTGTCAGCATGGCAAGGTTGGCCATGCCGATGACCATGGTGGAGCCCTGTGAATGTTCGGTGACACCCAGGCCATAATAGATAGAGGCACGTTCCGCTTTTGCATAACGACGCGCAGCTTCACGAACATTTTCTGCATCGCCACCGAGCCAGTCTGCAACCGCTTCGGGTGAATTCTTTTTGTCCTTGATGAAGTCGAGCCATTTTTCGAAGGCTTCAGAGTCACAACGTTCTTTCACGTAATCCCAATCGGCCAGGTCTTCTTCAACAATGGTGTGGGCGAATGCATTAATCAGTGCCACATTACCACCAGGCGTCAAAGGAATATGAATGCTGGCTTTAATGTGGGGTGATTCAACGAGATCAATTTTACGTGGATCACAGACAATCAGGTCGGCATGATCGCGCAGGCGTTTTTTCATGCGGGATGCAAAAACAGGGTGCGCATCTGTGGGGTTCGCACCAATCAGGAGAACCAGGTCAGTATGCTCAACACTGCGGAAATCCTGCGTACCGGCTGATGTACCGAACGTGGTTTTAAGGCCAAAGCCGGTGGGTGAATGACATACCCTGGCACAGGTGTCCGTGTTGTTATTCCGGAAAGCTGCACGAATCATTTTCTGTACAACGTACACTTCTTCGTTAGTGGTACGGGAAGAGGTGATACCGCCGATGGATTTGCGCCCATGCTTTTCCTGGATTTCCATGAAGCGCTTAGCGGTATAGGAAATTGCTTCATCCCAGCTCACTTCTTTCCAGGGATCAGAGGTGTTGTCACGAATCATTGGATTCATGATGCGATCTTTGTGAGTGGTATAACCAAAGGCAAAACGACCCTTGATACAGGAGTGTCCGTCATTAGCCTTGCCAGACTTGGCTGGCACCATACGTACTACCTGTTCGCCTTTCATTTCAGCATTGAAGGTACAGCCGACACCGCAGTAGGCGCAGGTGGTTTCAACACTGTGTTCCGGTGTGCCAATTTCGATAACGGATTTTTCCATGAGCGTGGCGGTAGGGCAGGCCTGCACACAGGCGCCACAGGAAACACACTCGGAATTCATGAAATCTTCTTCAACGCCGGCGCTGACTTTTGATCTGAATCCGTTGCCGCTGATGGTTAGGGCAAATGTCCCCTGGACTTCTTCACAGGCACGCACACAGCGTGAACAGACAATGCACTTGCTGGCTTCAAACTGGAAATACGGGTTGCTGGTATCTGTTGGCGCATCCAGATGATTTTCGCCTTCGTAACCGTAGCGCACTTCTCGCAGACCAACTGCGCCGGCCATATCCTGCAGTTCGCAGTCGCCATTGGCTGAGCAGGTCAGACAGTCAAGGGGATGATCGGAGATGTACAGTTCCATCACGCCTTTGCGCAGCTTGTTGAGCTTGTCAGTTTCAGTATGAACGACCAGACCTTCCTCAACAGGCGTTGTGCAGGATGCCGGTGTGCCGCGGCGGCCTTCAATTTCAACCAGGCAGATACGACAGGAGCCAAATGGTTCCAATGAATCAGTGGCACATAATTTGGGAATACTGGTGCCCATCATCTGGGCCGCGCGCATGATGCTGGTACCCTTGGGAACAGAAATTTCCTGTCCATCAATAGTCAGCGTGACTTCTTCAGTCTCCGTGACAGCGGGCGTTCCATAATCAACGTCCTTGTCTATCGCGTTATAAAAAGGGATGTTCTGGCTCATGTCATGTCACCTGTAAAAATTCTAGCGCTCAATGTCTTTATAAAAATCTGAGGAAAAATGTTTGACTGCACTCAACACCGGAATTGGTGTGAGACCACCCATGGCGCATAGTGAAGCGGATTCCATGGTTTCACACAGGTCCTTGAGAACGATGTGTTCGGATTCTCGCGCTTCTTCAGTCTCTGCGGCCACAATCCTGTCGATCACTTCCACGCCACGTACTGAACCAATTCGGCAAGGAGTGCATTTGCCACAGGATTCCACGGAACAGAATTCCATGGAGAAACGGGCCTGTTTTGCCATGTCGACGCTGTCATCAAATACTACCACTCCGCCATGTCCCAGCATACCGCCAGCCTTGGCAAACTCTTCATAATCCAGCGGAGTATCCATAAGGGATGTAGGGAAATAGGCGCCGAGGGGGCCGCCAACCTGTATTGCTCTGACAGGTTTTCCAGTCGCTGTGCCCTGGCCGAAATCTTCGATCAATTGACGTAATGTCAGTCCAAAGCCTACTTCTACCAGACCGCCATTTTTGATATTTCCTCCCAGCTGGAAAGGCATGGTGCCCAGCGATCGGCCCTGGCCAAATTCTGCATAGTGTTTGCCGCTTTTTTCTAGGATTACGGGCACAGAAGCCAGTGAGATCACGTTGTTCACCACGGTAGGTTTGCCATACAAGCCTTCAATCGCAGGAAGAGGAGGCTTGAAACGGATCTGACCGCGCTTGCCTTCGAGACTTTCCAGCAGCGAAGTTTCCTCACCGCAGATGTAAGCGCCGGCTCCCATGAACACTTCCCGTGTGAAGTCTTTCCCTGAACCCTGTATATCTTTACCCAGGTAACCGGCAGATTCTGCATTGGCAATGGCTTCTTCCAGAATAAGTCGCGTCAGGGGGTATTCAGAGCGAAGATAGATATAGCCTTCAGTGGCACCAACCGCGAGCCCGGCAATGGTCATGCCTTCAACCAGGCTAAGAGGATCGCCTTCCATAATAAGGCGGTCAGAGAAAGTGCCTGAGTCACCTTCATCGGCATTACAGACGATGTATTTCTGGTCGGCATCGCAATCAGCGACTGTTCGCCACTTGATACCAGTGGGGAAGGCGGCCCCGCCACGTCCCCTCAGTCCAGAGTCAGAAACTTCCTGGATAATCCCGTCCTGGTCAGTCGCCAATGCATTTTTCAGCCCGACAAAGCCGCCCAGGCTTTCATATTCGGAAACACTGGTGGCTTCAATAATGCCGCAGCGGGCAAAGGTGAGGCGCTCCTGGTTTGCGAACCAGGGCAGTTGTTCAACATCACCGAGTAACTTGTCATGCTGGCCACCCGACAGGAATTCGCTGTCAAACAGATCGGCAACATCATCGGTGGTAACCGGACCGTAGCCTACACGGCCATTATCGGTTTCCACTTCCACCAGGGGTTCCAGCCAGCAGGCGCCGCGGGAGCCGTTGCGAATTATTTCAATATCAAGGTTGCGGTACTGGGCTTCGGTTTCAATCGCTTTGACCAGAAGTTCTGCACCGAGAGAGTCGGCTGTTGTTTCGCGAGGAATAAAGACCTTTGTCATTACACAGCCTCCTTTGCCAGCGAGTCTGCCAGGGCTTTAAAGCCTTCAATGCTGACGCGGCCATAGGTCTGCTTGTCTATCATGATGTTGGGTGAGCAGGCGCAGTTGCCAAGGCAATAGACAGCTTCCAGAGTGAAGTTACCGTCATCAGAAGTGCCATGAAAGTCAGTGCCCAGGAAAGCTTTTATCTCTTCAGTGAGTTTGTCAGAACCCATTGCCTGACATGCTTCAGCCTGACACACTTTAACGGTGTATTTGCCTGGCTTTTTGGTCTTGTAATCATGGTAAAAACTGGTCACGCCGTGGACTTCTGCCCGAGACAGGTTAAATAGCTTGCCAAGCATGGCCATGGCGCTATCGTCGATATACCCGAAGGTTTCCTGGATCTTGTGAAGGGCGATCATGAGGCCGCCAGTACGGTCGGTAAATTCTGACGCTACTTCTTGGGCTTTATCCAGGTCCCAGTCCTGGTACTTGATCTGTCCTGCTAACTGCTGCATTGATGGATTTCCTGCTTGTATTGCACTGTTTTTGCACTACTGGTTGGTTGCAGTGGAAACTGCAAATTCTTGAAATTTTTCAGCTCGTTAAGGCCGCAAAACGCGCGCGATTCTATCATGTCAGCCTGAATGACGGCAATTTTCGAATATCGAAAAAATGTGGATGTTTTAAATGATTGGAATAGGGCTGGGGGGGGTTAAACCCTCGTGGGATACCTTTAAACACGGGCAGGAATCATCCGCCAAAGATCAGATCCTGGCCATCCCAGTCCCATGCGATCCGGAACATGTCACCAAACCCGCTGCGAACGCCATCGGTGATCTCAATAAGCTCGGTCATTCCATCAAGGTAGCCAGAGGTATCTGCATAAACCACGCGCCCGCCATTGATAATGATATCCAGGGCAATGGCGTCTCCCTTGGCCTGGTAACTGGCAATATCTGCTTCAATATCGTGTGAAGCCAGGGCCCAGTGGTGAAATCCGTAACCCCGCTTGAGCAAGGTTTCACGGTACACCGAGGGCTTATCATCGTGCTGCTCAATCAATTCAAAGTTCATATGGCCTGAGTAGGTCATACCAATGGAGATATCGGCGTCATTGGGCTCACCGCGGTAGAGGTTGACCTCGGGGGTGAAATGCTCAGAGACAAACCAGGGCCCGATACCCAGGCGTTCCGTATATTCGCGCATGGCAGCCTGGAGATCAGGGACAATCCAGGATATTTGCATAATCCCTTCAAACAGGGGTTCATCTGCACTGGATTCTGCCGCATTCAGAAGGTAACCGGGCAGGGCAAGGGTGGAACCGGCAGCAAGCGCAGGCATCAGGAAGTCACGGCGAGTGAATGATTTGTTCATGGATTTATATTCCTATATATAACATATAGTTAAAATTTAAACTTAAAGTAAATTATAGATATTTAAATTGACCAGTTTTACTCTGAAATAGCCCTCAGGAAGGTCAAAACACGCTCCAGTTCCGCGTCGGTATAGGCACTGATGTAGTCCCGGTGTTGCCAGTCAGCATTGCCCTGAATATTGAAGACCTGCGCATCCGATCCGGGCGGTATCGTCCTCAGCACGGGTGGCACCACGCTCATATCGTAAAACTTCACGCCCGCAATGCCGCGGGAGAGCAGTAAAGCCGGCATACTGTCATCTTCGCTGATGGAAAGCGTCACCGTAGAGATATTGGGAGTCTCGATATTACGCAGGGCGCTGACAGATGCAGGGACAGTGGCAATAGGGGAAGCAACCGGAATACCGATACCCTCCACCTCATGGCAGGTTGAGCAGCGTTTCAGGCCCTTGTCATAGGCATCGAAGAACAGCTCGCGACCTTCCTGGGCTGCCCCGGCCAACGGGATGCGACGGGGATTGGCCACGGCGATACCCAGCGAGGCAAGCGGGTCATCCACCGAAAACTGTGGGTTGATGATGCCGTTGAGAAACGCCACGTAGGTGAGCACGGCAGTCATGTCTTCTGCTGACAGAGCGTTGGCAAACCCGACCATCGGCGTGTCGGGCACTCCATTGGCCGTCACGCTGGCGATATAGAGCGCATCGAATTCACGGGCTGCGAGCCTTGGTGCTCCGGCTGCTCCTCCCGCCGGGCCATGGCAGTAACTGGTGGCGCAGGTCAACTGGTATACCTCTTCACCACGCTCCAGCATGGGATCTTCCAGGTTGGCGGCCATTACCCCGATTGAAACAGTAAGTAAAAGAAGACCTTGGAGAGTGCGGGTAAATATTCTCATTGCTTTATTCATCATGTCGTTTACTCGGGCAGGGTGAAGACCATCATGGTGGAGCCCTTGCGGAAATTCTGTCCCGCAAAGAGGGCCTCGAGCATGCCGCCGGTGATACTGTCCTGCCAACCTACCGGAGTGGCGATATATTGGGTGTCGTCTATGGCATAGGCGATAGCAGAGCCCCGGTGTCCGGCACCTGTCTGGAAACTCCACAGCAGATCGCCATTTTCTGCATCAAATGCCAGGAACCAGCCTTCAGGATCGCCTGTGAACACCAGGTCACCTGCCGTCGTCAGAATGGATGCCATCAGGGCGAATTGTGAAGGGATCGACCAGACTCTTTCGCCGGTGACGGGGTCCCACGCATCAAGGTGAGCATAGCTTTCGCGACCCTCCGGGAGTTCATTCACGAAACCACCGCTGGAATAAAAGATACCTTCCTGTGCAGCCTGGTCGTTGGCAATGATATCCGTACAGAATTCCATTGTTGGTGTATAGAGCAGGCCTGTGCGGGGGGAATAGGCCATCTGGTTAAAACTTTTTGCACCAATAGCCGTTGGACAGACATTCACCGCTTCGCCAATCACAGGTTCCTTGCGCCCGAGCAGTTCGCCATTTTCCCCGACACCGGAAATCCAGGTGCGTACTTCCGGGACTGAGAACACACCGAGGTATTCGCCATTGGTGCGATCCAGAACAAAGACCAGACCACTCTTGTTCATGTGGGCGAGAATTTTTCTCTCCCTGCCATTGATCTCGCGGTCCATCAGAATAACTTCATAGGCAGAATCGAAATCCCACACATCCCTTGGAACCTCCTGAAAATGCCAGGCCAGTTCGCCGCTGTCAGCATGAAGGGCAATCACGCTGGCGGTGTAGAGATTGATCCCTTCATCGTCATCGCGACCTTCAGGAGTACGATCGCCGGAATAGAAATCGCCGGCGGCATTACCCGTGCCCCAGTAAATGAGGTCCAGTTCGGCGTCGTAGGAACCGGTCATCCATGGTGCACCTCCGCCGTATTTCCAGCTGTCACCCTTCCAACTGTCTGAGCCGGGCTCACCGGGAGCAGGAATAGTATAAAAGCGCCATTTGAATCTGCCGGTATCCACATCAAAGGCGGTGAGGTAGCCGCGAAATGCGCCGTCACCACCGTTCTGGCCTACAACCACCATGTCTTTCACGATCAGTGGGGCAGAAAGAATATTGCAGCCACACTGGCGTGAATCATCAACATATACTTTCCAGACCTCGCTGCCCGTCACAGCATCAACCGCCACCAGTGCATGATCCACTGTGCCCATGATGACCTTGCCATTGTGGACGGCGACTCCGCGGTTCTGGATGAAAGCGCCTGATGAGCCCGGCAAGACAAAATCCGGTCGCGGGGAATAGCGGTACTCCCACATCTTCTCACCGGTTGCGGCATTAAGTGCATAAATCCAGTTGCTTGGTGTAGAGAGATACATGACCCCATCTATAACAATAGGGGTAGATGTCAGCCCGTCACCGTAATCGTCCGTATGAAAAAGCCACGCAGGGCGTAATCTGTCGACGTTGTCGCGATTTATCTGGTCAAGATTGCTATACCGCCACGCGGCATCGGAGCCCCCATAGGAAGGCCAGTCATCACCGGTGGAGCCATCCAGTGAAGCAGCATTTAAGGCGGATGAGCCGATTAGTAGAAAGAAGCAATAGGCATGGTGAAGTTTTGTCATGTGATGAACCGGGTTGTTTTATTGTTATTAATTATCAGAAGTCAATAAAAGTAAATCATATTTGCCCGGGTGAATAAAACTCAGGCATAAAAAAGCCGGCGGGAATTGCCGGCTTTTTTAAACAAACAAAAACTTACTGGGCCATTGGGGCGATTGTAGCTGGATCCCAATGCTCATCGGCTTTGCCATCGACAAAACGCCAGGTGTCAAACCAGGTTGTACTATACATCTCACCAGGTTTGTTCGGGTTTTCGTAACGGCGTGGCCACAGTACTGTCACTAAATCATCTTCAGCAATCACAGCGACGATTTCCTGTGTAAAATCATCGCAGTCATCAATACGCTGAACCTTGGCTACCTCTGTGAAGTAATAAATCACACCGGCAAGGCCGGATGCGGCATTGGGGTTGTGCTGTAAATACTGGTCAGTCAGCCATTCACCAGCGCGGTCCCACTGGGCACATTGCAGCAGTTCTTTCATGATATGAAAGGTAGCCTGCTTGTTGCGGTGCAATACCGGATCATCATCAGTAAATAATGCTTCCGGATTTTCAACGCCCACTACTGGTTCCTGGGCAAATGCTGAAAACGAAATTGCCAGCATGAACAGGGAAAGGTATTTGCCAAGGTTTTTCATGTTGTGTTCCTCTTATTAAACTTTAGCTTCTTTAAAGCTTCTTTAACATGTTACGGTTTGTGTCGTAATTCTTGTTGTATTGCCGGGTATTCCTGATGAAAAGCCCGGTTCTATCCAGGGGAAGTATTTATACCCCTTTTTAGTGGGGATTAGAACCGGTTAAACCGTCATATATTGGATTGATGAACATAAAAAACCCGGCTCTATGGAGCCGGGTTTTTTATTGATTGTTATTTTGATGAATTAAAAATTCATATTTACGCCAATAACATAGCGTCTGCCTACATCATCATACATCTGATTGAAACCTGCAGTACCACCCAGGAAGCCGACATTATCCCCTGGCTGTTGTGGGGGTTCTTCATCAAACAGGTTGTTGATATTGAGGAAGACGTTATAAGTGCTACCTCCATCACCTGCAAAATCATATCCGAGCGTGAGATCGGTAACGAAAACAGAATCAATAGTGTTTACATCTTTTTCACCCGGAAAGCTGAATCTGTCCTGGGTATAGCTATCGATATATTGCCCGTTCAGGAAAGCCCTGAAATCACCTCTTCTGTAGGTCAGGTTTGTCAGAAACCTGTCCGTAGGTTGTGACCGGTCAAGGAAATCTCTTGGGGCACCAGGAACCAGCTGAGAGTTCTCATCAAGGTGTGTGCCTATAAAGCGCCAGGTTAATGTCTCGTCACCTCCGAAAAAACTGACATCAGTGGTGTAGCGCATTTCCAGGTCGAAACCTTTAAGTCTCAATTCATCCAGGTTGAAGTAAATCGTTGTGATCCTGGTGATCTGTCCTGTTTCGGGACTACGTTCGATCAGGTCACATAATTCCTGTGCACCGGCAAAACAGTTATCGACAATATCCTGGAATGGTGGCTGTGCCATTGCGCCGTCAATCTTTATGTCATACCAGTCGCCAGAGATGGAAAAGCCAGGCAACCAAGTTGGCTGGTATACAGCACCGAAGGTCAAGGTATCTGCTTCTTCAGGATTAACATTTGGATTGCCGGCATTTCGACTAGCTGTAAAAATGAAGCTGTTACCAAGAAAAGGATCTACGACAGCGGCACCACCTGCTGTTTCATCAAATCTCTCTCTAAGCGTTGCCGCCCTGACGTCCCGAGAGCTTGTTGCTCTAATGCGGAGATCGTCATTGATTTGCCAGCTCAATCCTACTTTCCATGACTCGATGCCACCAGATCCGGTGTAATCAGCATAACGGTAGGCGAGGCTGGCATCCAGTTGCTGTGCGAACGCAGCATCCGCGATCAAAGGAATATTGACCTCACCAAAGACTTCATCCACTTCAAAGCCGCCGTCGAGGACTGTAGTTGGAGTCTGTATGGAGCCTGTAAACAGGATTCGAGACAGGTTACCAGCTCCCTGGAATCCGGGGGGCACACTACCGGCCCTTATCCCTGACATACCACCGGGAAAATTCTCCGGCACCAGTCCGCGGAAACCGGTGTTCTGCCCACCAAGGAATACAAATTCGTCTTCGAGTTCCTTGACCTGCTGCAACACATCGTCCTCACGGTGGGAGGCTCCAAAGAATGCGAGGATTGGGCCTGCGCCGAAACCTTCATGCAGTTGACCATCAATGGTTATTTCAGCGAAAGATTGTTCGTAAAGGCTTTCAATGAACTTTTCTTCGTCCATGACGTAGTTGATGCCATCAGGAGTAGAAGAAGCGCTATGAACACCGCCAAGCAGGTTGATAGGGCGGCAGTCACCAAAATCAGTTGGGTTTGCCAGAGCTGCATAACAGGCAGGCTGTCCATCAGGACCAATAACAGCATCCATTGCCGGAAATAATTTAGCCAGGTCTGGCCCATTAAAAAATTGCTGGCGCTGATCTACACGACCGTACTGGGCATAACCTTTAACATTCCAGTCAGTGAAAAATCCTGCATCTTGCAGACGTAAACTGAATCCGACAGTTCCTGATTTTGAGCGGTCATTCTGGGTAATGTTGTACTGGCCCAGCGGGTTGTCAGCCTGGTTGTCACCAATCAATGCCATGTTAAAAGACTGAAGGCCTTCATTATCCATGATTTGCTGCACATTGGCTGGCAGAAATGGGTTGCCGGAGAATATATTTACTGTCCAGGGGCCTTGCAGGAATGGCGTGGAAAACCATGGGCTCTGTACTTCCGTGTATCCATAGATACCCTGAACATAAACATTCAGGTTGTCGGAAACATCATGATCATAAAATACAAAAATATTGTCTCTGTCGTTGCTTGCCCCAATCTGGTTATCAGCATCATTGTCCCACCTGCGAGTGGATTCAGTTAGAGCCTGGCAGTTACAACCACCAATAAACTGGCCTACACCGGAGAAATCCTGTGGTCCAGCAACCACCTGATCATTCTGACGTGTGAACGCCCAGCGATTGATTTGCGACCCGGGAGCATTGATTACTCCGCCGGTTGAAACTGCAGTGGAAACAACGAAATCACGCGTGATCAGATTGGTTCCGTTGGGGTCAGGGTTGGTAATACGTGCCCTTTGCCTGAACCAGGGTCTGTCCTGTAATGATTTCAAGGAGCGAATGGCCTCCTGTCTGAATGAATCTGCGGAGACGAGCAAATGCCCGTTCTCACCAATATTCATTCCGTGAGTAATACCTAATTCGTGGTTATCACCATCTGCCCTTGAAGTAGTGCCTGCCTGGACTTTTACCTTGGTGCCAATGTAATCGGTATCCAGCATGAAGTTGATAACACCGGCTACAGCGTCTGTTCCATAAGCAGCAGATGCTCCCCCGGTGACAGTCTGAACATTGCGGATTGCAGCTTCTGGCAAGGCGCTAATATTGGGAATTCCCCAGCGATTTCCTGCTGGCACACGACGTCCATCGAGAAGAACCAGCGATCTTTGTGAGCCCGCTCCTCGCAGGTTGAGATTGGCACCAGCGGAGTTCCAGCCTACCTGACTGGGGCGCTGGTTGTTGAAAAACTGGGGTAGTTTGCTTAATGATTCTCCCAGTTGTCCTGGATCGATATTTCCTAATTCTTCAATACCAAGATCAGTAACCGGTGTAGGTGATTCCATACCTTCACGCTGGATACGTGAGCCTGTAATCTGGATTTCCTCAATATCCTGAGCAACACCCTGATTAGCGGCTACTATGGCCAGCATTAAGGTAGAAAGTTTGAGTGATGATTTAAGAGTATTGCCTAGTGATTGATGACGGTTTTGCGAAATTCTCTTGTTCATAATTCCCCCATTCAGGTCAGGTTGCCGATTTTCGAGCTAACCTATGAATTGTTTTTTTGTATGTATTGGCTTGATTATAAAGTAAAAGTGCTAACTGTGACTTATTGCTTCCACAGTTGATGGTGTTTGCTTTATAGCGTCATTTCAATGCCCAAATGAGGAAAAAATGAGATTGTGAACTAAGATTTCAGGAACTCAAGCCAGGCCGATATGGCCTGATGGTAAGTGATAGATATTACAGGTCGATTGTTTAAGAAAGCCTACCAATGCGATATTAAATTCCTGGGCCAATTCAATAGCTAGTGAGGAAGGTGCGCCAACGGCTGCAAGCATTGGGCATCCAGCTGCCAGTGCTTTTTGCATCAGCTCGAAACTGGCTCGCCCACTGACGATGATGCCCATGTCCTGCATTGGCAGCAGCCTGGCGCGCAGCATGCTGCCCACCAGTTTATCCATGGCGTTATGGCGGCCAACATCCTCGGCAACAGTAACGATATCGCCGTTGCTGTTGAAAGTAGCCACCCCGTGACAGCCGCCAGTGAGCTCAAACAGTGATTGTTTTTGCCGTAACCTGTCACTTAACTGGAAAAGATTCTGGCGGCTGATACTGAAGCTGTTATCAAGCAGGACATCAAAACCGCTTGTGCTGAGTGCGTCCAGCGACGCCTTGCCGCAAACACCACAACTTGATGTCGTGTAGAAATGCCGTTCGAGTCTTAGCTGATCAAACGAAATATCATCCTTGAGCTCCACTCTTATGACGTTGTCAGTGTCATCATCGATGGAAGCGATATCTTCCACGTGTCGGATAATGCTTTCACTGTAAAGGAATCCACAGACCAGGTTGATGTCATCACCGGGTGTGCGCATGGTAATGGACAGGCTTTTATGTGTTTTACCCTTAATGGGGTCGGTATAACCAAGACGAATTTCAAGGGGTTCTTCAACAGTAATAGAATCACTTTGCTCGCCGGATTTTTTACCGCCCAGTCTTGTCAGGGTGGTCGTGGTGAAATTGTTATCTGATTCAGTCATGCGGTTTTATTAGCCGTTCGCCATCTGCGCCAATTATGATATCAGCTGATCTCAGGGGAAAATCGCCTTTCTTCTGGTCCCTGAAGTAATGTTCCAGTGTATTGGCTACAGGTAGGAAAGCAATTTCATCCCAGGGGATGTTTTTTTCTTCAAAGAGTTCCACTTCCAGGCTTTCAGCCCCCGCTGCAAAATCCAGGTCTGTCAGGGTAGAGCGGAAGAACAAATGCGCCTGGTTGATATGTGGCAGACTGAAGTAGGTATAAAGCCCATGTAGTTCAATCCTGGCGCAGGCTTCTTCGAGTGTTTCCCGTTTTGCTCCTTCATGAATTGTTTCATCGTTTTCCATGAAGCCACCTGGCAAGGTCCATTTGCCATACCGGGGTTCTATAGAGCGTTTGCATAGCAGCACCTTGTCTTCATGGCAGGGCAAAGTACAGACTATGATGCGGGGATTCTGGTAATGGATGACATCGCAAGATGTGCAGACGAATCTTTCCCTGTCATCGTTGTCAGGGATTTTCAATTCAACTTCACTGCCGCATGCGTGACAAAATTTCATATCGTTAGCAGACTACTGAAAAAGATTGGCTTGTTTGGCATGTGTTGATTTTTTCATCTCGCGCATTTTTACTGTTTTAATGGCGTTGTCTTTGACATGCAGGATTTCAACATAGTGACCGGGGAGGCGGACACATACATTTTTTTCCGGAATAATTTCCAGCATTTCAGTGAGCAGCCCATTCAGTGTTTTCGGCCCGTCAGTGGGCAATGTCCAGGTAAGTGTTTTGTTAATATCACGAATGGTGGCAGTTCCATCAATCAGGTATGAGCCGTCATCCTGTGGAAAAATGTCATCGGTTTCCTCTGTGAAATTAGTAGTGAAATTGCCCACAATTTCTTCAAGTATATCCTGCAATGTCACGATACCCTGGACGTCACCATACTCATCAACCACCATGGCCATACGCCGTTTGCTGTTCTGAAATTTAAATAGCTGTGTATGCAGTGGTGTGGTTTCAGGAACGAAATAGGTAGCATCTGTTAATTGCATCAGTTCGGCCTTGTTGATCCCTTCGACGCCAATCATGCTGGAGATATTGCGCAGGTGCATAAATCCGATGGCATCGTTCAGGTCCTTTTTGAATACAGGCATTATGGTGTGTGAGCTGTTGCCAATTGTCTCCAGGATTTCGCTGATATCATCCTCTATATCAATACCAATCACTTCGTTACGCGGCACCATAATGTCTTCGACTGTTGCTTTTTCCAGGTCAAGGATATTCATAAGCATGCCATGACGCTTGGCTGGAATTAGGGCGCCACTTTCATCCAGTACGGTGCGCAACTCGTCCGGCGTCAGGTGATGGGATTCATCGTCGTCAGATTCAAAGCCAAGAATCTTGACCAGGTAATTTGAAATGGTATTGACCAGCCAGACGAGCGGATAAAAAATTTTCAGAAGCAGCTGCAGTAAAAGACTCGAAGGGTAAGCAATCTTTTCCGGATAAAGTGCGGCAATTGTTTTGGGGGTCACTTCGGCGAAAATCAGAATGACCATGGTCAGTATCATAGACATGACGATGATGCCGCCATCTCCCCAGAGCCGGATAGCGATTACGGTGGCGATAGAAGTCGCCAGAATGTTCACGAAGTTGTTTCCAATCAGGATGATGCCAATAAGCCTGTCCGGACGCTCAAGAAGTTTGCCTGAACGTATCGCTCCGCGATGTTTTTGTTTGATCAGGTGGCGTAATCGGTAACGGTTCAACGCCATCATGGCTGTTTCCGAACTCGAAAAATATGCCGACAACAAGATCAGAAAGGCAAGGATCCCAAGCAGGATACCCAGAGAATTATCGTTCACAGTTATATGCGATCCAGAATGATTTCCAGGACAAATTTACTGCCGAAATAGGCCAGTAGAAGAAAAGTGAATCCGGTGAGTATCCAGCGGTTAGCTGTTTTGCCTCGCCAGCCCAACTGGTGACGGCCCCACAAAAGAATGAGAAATACGCCCCAGGAAATAACAGACAGTACAGTCTTGTGGCTCAGATGTTGGCCCAGGAAATCTTCCATGAAAAGGACACCTGTCACCAGTACACCTGTTAGCAGTGCCAACCCTATCCAGATTATTTCAAAGAGAAGGGATTCCATCGTTTCCAATGGAGGAAGGTGGCTTACAAGTCTGAAGGATTTCTTTTCCCTGAGCAGTTTGTCCAGAAAAGAAATAACAATTGTCTGGAATGCGGCAATAGTAATAACACTGACAGAAAGAATGCCGAGCATGATGTGCAGGGTGACACCGGCTGAATAATCAGCCTGGGGGGTATAGGCGCTTGGGATAAAGTTTGATGCAAGCAGGCAAATCAGTGCCAGCGGAAACAGATAGAGGAACAGGTTGTCGAGAGGCTTTTTCCAGCTACTGATCAGGACAGTAACGACAATTACCCAGCTCACCAGTGAGGCGACCTTGAAAAGCCCGAAATCCAAACCCTCTGGCAAAACAGTGATTTGAACAATGACAACCACATGGGTAATGACAGCGATAATGCCGCAAGAGACTACCTTGCGGCGATTCTGTTGATCACTTGTCAGGTTCTGGCGTTGAAACAGGGAGCCCAACGCGTAGCTGATTGCAGCTATGATGCTGATTGCAGAACTAATCATGGGCAAAAGTCTCTCATAACTACCTGATCCATTGAAGCCTTTATTTATCTGGCGATGAGAGCGGATTAACTGAATTAACCCTGTGTTCCGTCAGCGTGATTTTGTAGAATGGCGCACTTTCATAGTTAAGTTGACCGGAATACCAGTTCTCCATGTTTGAAAATCTTACGGATCGTCTGTCGCAAACCCTGCGTGCCGTTACTGGCAAGGCCAAACTGTCTGAAGAGAATATCCAGGAAAGCCTGCGGGAAGTCAGGCGCGCATTGCTGGAAGCGGATGTTGCATTGCCCGTAGTGCAGGAATTTACCGACAAGGTGAAGTTCCGTGCAGTTGGCACAGAAGTGACTAAAAGCCTGACGCCGGGCCAGGCCTTTATCAAGGTTGTCCAGGCGGAATTGCAGTCACTGATGGGTGAGGCTAATGAAGCCCTGGACCTGAAGACAACGCCACCAGCAATCATGCTCATGGCTGGTTTGCAGGGTGCTGGTAAAACCACTTCGGTTGCCAAACTGGCTTACTGGCTGAAAAACACCCAGAAAAAATCTGTCATGGTGGTCAGTGCTGACGTCTACCGGCCTGCTGCGATCCAGCAACTGGAAACTCTGGCCGATGAAGTAGGGGCAGTATTCTTTCCCAGCGATCCCTCGCAGAAGCCTGAGCAAATAGTAAAAGACGCTATCGCCGAGGCGAAAAAGCAGTTTGTTGATGTGCTGTTTGTTGATACCGCCGGCCGTCTTGCGGTGGATGAAGAGATGATGGCCGAAATCAAGATGCTCCATTCGGTAGCGGATCCGGTGGAAACTCTCTTTGTTGTGGATTCCATGACTGGTCAGGATGCAGCCAATACTGCCAAGGCCTTCAATGATGCCTTGCCACTAACAGGTGTCATTCTGACCAAGGCGGATGGTGATGCCAGGGGCGGGGCGGCACTTTCCGTCAGGCAGATTACCGGAAAGCCCATCAAGTTCATGGGCATTGGTGAAAAAATTGACGGCCTAGAAGCCTTCCATCCGGACCGGGTTGCTTCACGCATCCTGGGTATGGGAGATGTCCTGTCCCTGATCGAGGATGTCGAGAAAAAAGTCGACAAGCAAAAAGCCGAAAAACTGGCCAGGAAGATCAAGCGGGGACAGCGCTTTGATCTTGAAGATTTCCGTGAGCAACTCCAGCAGATGCAGAATATGGGGGGTATGTCGAACATGATCGATAAACTGCCGGGTCTGAGTGATGCCCAGAAAGCTGCGGCAGGCATGGTGGATGACAAGAGTTTTTCCCGGATGGAGGCCATTATCAACTCCATGACCAGCAAGGAGCGCCGCAGACCTGAATTGCTGAACGGGTCAAGAAAACGCCGCATTACCCAGGGCTCAGGGACATCCATCCAGGATCTCAATCGGCTGTTAAAGCAGCACAAGCAGATGCAGCGGATGATGAAGAAAATGAAAGGCGGCAAGATGGCCAATATGATGCGGGGAATGGGCGGCATGGGGGGTATGAATCCGCCAGGTGGTTTTCCAAGAATGTAAGGCTTTGCTGGCTAAAAACGGTAATTCTTGCCTGTTCATGAAAAAGCCAGTGTTTTTCACAACTTAGTCTCTCAAAACAGTTCCAAACACCAGACTTTTCCCGTAGAATACCGGCCTTTTTTCGGGCCGGGTAAGCATGGTTCCCAACAAGGGGAAAAGCAAGACCGGCATGAAAGCAAAAGAATCCTAATTTTATTAGTGGAAACAAATAGTTATGGTAACCATTAGACTTTCAAGAAGTGGCGCAAAGAAACGTCCTTTTTATCATCTGACGGTAGCGGATAAGCGTTTCTCCCGTGATGGTCGTTTTATCGAGCGTGTGGGTTTTTTCAACCCCGGTGCCCGAGGCCAGGAAGAAAGACTGCGCATCGACATGGACAGAGTAAAATTCTGGCAGGGCAAGGGCGCTATCGCCAGTGATCGAGTTGCTCGTCTGCTGAAGGATGCCGAAGCTGCAGCGTCTACCGCTGCCTGATTGCATCAGCTAAATATGGTTGAGCCATCCAGTCCGGAAAAAGGCTATACCACGTTAGGCAAAATTGGTGCTGCTCACGGTGTTAAAGGCTGGGTTCGCCTGATTTCATTCACTGATCCAGCTGAAAATATTCTCAATTTCAGAGAGTTTTACATCGGTGGCCAGGACGCTTCTACAGAGCAAGCGCTGGAAAAGATTGAAATAGATGACAGTCGCAGCCTGGGAAAACAGTTTATCGGGCATATCAAAGGCTGTGATGACAGGGAAGAGGCCAGGGCATTTACAGGCCGAGAGCTTTGGGTAGAACGTAGTGAGTTGCCCGAGCTTGCCAGTGAAGAATACTACTGGTACCAGCTGGAAGGATTAAAAGTGGTTAACCAGCAGGATGAAATCCTGGGTGTGGTTCACCACTTGATTGAGACAGGGGCTAACGACGTAATGATAGTCAGGCCTGGTGAACAAAGTATTGATAACGAAGAGAGACTGATTCCTTTTGTCAGGGAGCAGGTAATCAAGCAGGTGAACCTGGATGAAAAAATGATTCGGGTGGACTGGGAAAAGGATTTTTGACTGATTTTTAACTGCTGATTTACATGTGTGAGCCCCTGCGGGAACGGTGAAAAATCCATGCAGTCTCAAGAAAAATTATTTCGGGCAGGCATTATCACGCTTTTCCCGGAAATGTTTGAAGCGATAAGTGAATACGGCATTAGTGGTCGTGCTCTGAAAGAGGGACTGGTGACACTGGGATTATGGAATCCCAGGGACTATACCGAAGACAGGCATCAGACCGTGGATGACAGGCCCTATGGCGGCGGTCCGGGAATGCTGATGAAAACGGAACCTCTTGAGCTGGCTATCAAAGCCGCCAGGAAGGAACTGCCAGAGGCAAAGGTGATTTACCTTTCACCGCAAGGCAGACCCGTAGACCAGCAGGCTATTAACCGGCTGGCCGAGCAGGAATCAGTCATTTTCCTGTGCGGGCGTTACGAAGGTATCGATGAGCGTATTATTGATACCCAGGTTGATGAAGAACTGTCGCTGGGTGATTTTGTTATTAGCGGGGGAGAGGTGGCTGCAATGGCCTGCCTGGATGCAATTATACGATTGCAGCCCGGGGCTTTGGGACACGAAGACTCTGCTGAGCAGGACTCGTTTATGAATGGGCTACTTGATTGCCCTCATTACACGAGACCGGATGAATTTGCAGGCAAAGCGGTACCGCCAGTATTGTTAAGTGGCGACCACGAGGCCATCAGGAAATGGCGCTTGAAGCAGAGCCTGGGCAGAACATGGCAACGCAGGCCGGATCTTTTGGAAAAGTTAACATTAAATGATGAACAACAGACATTGTTGAATGAGTTCATCAGTGATGAAAAGAAATAATACTGAAGGCCAAAGGCTGAAAGTGAAAAGTAAACATAGTGGTGAATTAAAATGAGCAAGAACAACATTATTGAAAAAATCGAACAGTCACAGATGAAAAGCAATGTGCCTGATTTTTCTCCGGGTGATACCGTTGTTGTGCAAGTGCGCATCAAGGAAGGCGATCGTGAGCGTCTCCAGGCTTTTGAAGGTGTGGTGATCGGAAAGCGTAACCGTGGTGTGAACTCAGCATTCACTGTGCGTAAAATGTCTCATGGTGTTGGTGTTGAACGTACTTTCCAGACACACAGTCACCAGATCGAAAGCATTACTGTTAAACGTCGTGGTGATGTTCGCCAGGCCAAGCTTTATTATCTTCGTGACCTTACTGGTCGTGCAGCCCGTATTGCTGAAAAGCTCGGTAAAAAAGGTGAGCAAGCTGATGCGTCGCCTCTTGATGATTCGACCACTATCGCCGAGCAGATAGAAGCTGCGCAGGAAGAAGATCTGGGAAGTGGTGTAGAGACAGAAGCTGCAGATAACTCAGCAGAAGAAGTCACTGCTGAAGAAGCGCCTGTTGCTGAAGAAGCACCTGTAGCTGACGAAGCACCGGCAGATCAGGAAGAGACTGCAGAAGACGCCGCTGAAGAAGCGCCTGCAGCTGATGAAGAAAAAGAAGAAAAGAAAGAAAAGAAAGAAGACTGAAGCAGGATCGATAATTTCTCGATCTTGCCATTTGCGGTGAAATGAAGTTCCATTGGGACGGTCTTTTTAATCGTATTCAGTGACTGACTATTCAGTGACTATCTAAAAGTTGCGATGTCTAGAAGTTAGTCAGTGTCGTTATAAACGGACGTCATTATAAGTCGTTAAAAAAAGGTGCTGCCATGAACCTACTTCGCCGCTTTCGTCACAGGGCAATCGCCATTTTCTTGCTGGCTCTTTCAGTATTGGTAGCCGCTCAGGGGACTGTGATTTTCAGTGCATCCGCCCAGGATGATCCTGTCGATACTATCCGGACAATCATCCAGGCAACCCAACCCAACATGGTTATTGAGAGCATTACGCCTGCTCCTTTCGATGGCATGTATCAGATCACTCTCATGAATGGTCAGATCATCAATGCAACTGCCGATGCCCGCTATTTTATTCCTGGTGACCTTTACGAATCCCTGCCACAAGGGCTCGTGAATCGCAGTGAAGAAAAACGCAACGAACTTCGGGCTGAAAAAATAGCCGCGATTCCTGAAAGTGAAATGATCATTTTCGAACCTGAAAATGGCCGTAAGGCAACCATCACCGTTTTCACAGATGTGGACTGTCCCTATTGCAGGCAACTGCATGGCGAAATGGACCGCATGAACGAGTTGGGTATAGCAGTACGGTACCTGGGTTATCCCAGGACAGGACTGGAAACAGAAACCCATCACAAAATGGTTTCTGCCTGGTGTGCTGAAGATCGTCACGCCATGTTTACCAGTGCAACTCGCGGGGGTGAAATCCCTGAAGTTACCTGTGACAACCCTATTGCCGATCACTTCCAGCTTGGACGTGAAGTTGGAGTTACTGGAACGCCAGCCCTGGTGCTCCAGGATGGCACGATACTTCCCGGCTATGTCCCGGCTGAAACCCTTGCAGGGTATCTGCTAGGCACGGGAGAGTAATTTCCCTGGTTGGTTCTGTCGGTTCCCTGCCGTGGAACCGTACTATTCCTTTGTTATCCCGTATAATTACGCGCTTTTGAAATCTCCGGAGTAAAAAATCTTGGGTTCAGTAAAGATTGGCATTTGCGGTCTTGGCACTGTCGGATATGGCAGTTACACCGTGTTGTCCGAGAATCAACAAGACATTGCCCGTCGTGCTGGTCGCGAAGTTGTAGTGGCTCATATTGGCACACGAAGCATTAAAGAGAACCAGAACGTGGGGGATGTACGTGTCAGCAATGATGTTTTCGAGGTAGTAGATAACCCGGAAATAGATATTGTCCTGGAACTCATTGGTGGCGAAGAGCTTTCACGGGAATTGGTGTTGCGTGCGATCAACAATGGTAAACATGTCGTCACGGCCAACAAGGCATTGATTGCAGTGCATGGTAACGAGATCTTTGAAGCTGCCAGGAAAAAGAATGTCTGTGTTGCCTATGAGGCAGCAGTAGCAGGTGGTATTCCGGTGATCAAGGCGATCAGGGAAGGGATGGCAGCCAACAGGATTGAATGGCTTGCAGGAATAATTAATGGTACCGGAAACTTTATCCTTACGGAGATGCGCGACAAGGGCAGTGAATTTGGTGATGTCCTGAAGCAGGCCCAGGAGTTGGGTTACGCAGAAGCGGATCCAACCTTCGATGTGGAAGGCATAGATGCAGCTCACAAACTGACTATCCTGGCTTCAATCGCATTTGGTATTCCGCTGCAGTTTGAGAAAGCCTATACAGAAGGTATCACCCGGATCACGATTGAAGATATTCACTACGCAGAGGAACTGGGTTACAGGATCAAGCACCTGGGCATTGCCAGGCATGCAGAGGAAGGCATTGAATTGCGAGTCCATCCCACGCTGATTTCTGAAGACAAGCTGATAGCCAATGTCGATGGCGTGATGAATGCAGTACTGGTACAGGGCAATGCCGTTGGGCCAACCCTTTACTACGGTGCCGGCGCAGGCGCCTTGCCGACCGCCTCCGCTGTAGTGGCAGATATTATTGATGTGGTCAGAATCATGGGCAACCCGCAGGATGCTGTTCCGGCCCTGGCATTCCAGGATAATAGTCTGTCTGATATTCCTGTGCTGTCAATCAGTGAAATTGAAAGTGCGTATTACTTGAGAATAGCTGCACAGGATAAGGCAGGGGTTCTGTCAGATATCACGGAGATCCTGGGTGATCACTCTATCAATATTGAAGCTGTTATCCAGAAGGAGCCTCATAATCATGATGCGGAACAGATTTTATCTGTCATTATCCTGACTCATGAAATAAAGGAGGCAGTAATGGATGACGCTATAAGGAAAATTGAAGACCTGGAAGCTGTTAGCGGCAACGTATCACGTATCCGCATGGACAAGCTCGAATGATCTTCTCGAATTTTTAGACCCACCGGGAATATTGCAGTGAAATACATCAGCACCAGGGGTAAATGCCCGGCACAGAATTTTGAAGAAGTCCTGCTGACTGGCCTGGCGCCGGATGGCGGGCTGTATATTCCTGAGTCAGTGCCTCAAATCAGTCCTGAGCAACTCAAGCAGTGGAAAGACCTTTCCTACGAAGACCTGGCCTTTGAAATTTTGCGCCTCTTTGTTGCGGACTGCATGCCGGAAGATGAGCTGCAAAAAATAGTCAGGGAAACCTATGCCTGTTTTTCTCATCCGGAGGTTGCTCCTTTGCGTGCCCTGGGTGAAGGGGAATACATTCTGGAGCTGTTCCATGGGCCAACACTGGCATTCAAGGATTTTGCCCTGCAGTTACTGGGTCGATTGCTGGATTACTTCCTGGAGCGCCGCAAGAAACATGTCGCAATACTTGGCGCCACTTCAGGTGACACTGGATCAGCAGCGATGGAAGGCTGTCGCCATTGCCAATACGTGGACATGTTTATCCTGTATCCACACAACCGGGTGTCGGAAGTCCAGCGCAGGCAGATGACAACTGTCCCAGGCGATAACGTGAACAGCCTTGCAGTGGAAGGAAATTTTGATGACTGTCAGCAGATTGTGAAGAAAGCATTCGCAGATCAGTCTTTCCTGCCTAAGGGGTATCAACTGGTCGCGGTGAACTCCATAAACTTTTCACGCATCATGGCGCAGATCGTGTATTACTTTCATGCAGGACTTAAATTCCTGGATGATTCGTCCGCCGTTTCATTTTCTGTGCCTACCGGAAATTTTGGTGATATCTATGCTGGCTACCTCGCCAAAAAGATGGGACTGCCTGTAGATCGTCTTGTTATTGCTACCAACAAGAATGATATTTTGCATCGCTTCATCAGCAACAATCAGTACAACCTCGGTCCACTTGAGCCAAGCCTGTCACCGAGCATGGATATCATGGTGTCGAGTAATTTTGAACGATTCCTTTTCGATCTCTTTGAGGGTGATACAGGCAGAGTGGAATCCTTCGTCACCAGCCTCAGTGATAATGCGCAGCAGGTGAGTGAAACAGAGTGGAATCGGGCAAGGCGGGTTTTTGACAGTTGCCGCGTTGACGATGAGGCCACTTGCGCCACTATCAAGGATGTCTTTGAAGAGTTTGGGTACGTGCTTGATCCCCATTCAGCTACAGGCATCAGGGCAGGGCGTGAATGCAGGGGAGAAAGCAGCAGTCCCATGATTTGCCTGGCCACAGCCCACCCGGCGAAATTCAGCGAAGCTATTGAACGCGCGGGGCTGGAAACGCCACCACTGCCTGAGCATATGGCCGATCTGATGTCCCGTGAAGAAAGAATGACTATCCTTCCGGCAAGCCTGGACGCGATCACCGGGTTTATACAGAAAACGCTTTAGTTTTTTGGCTTCTAGCCCTGGGGCGGTGCCAGAACTACGTCGAATTCGAGTGTTTCCTGATTTCGCTCAGTTATCACTTTGACAGAATCTCCGGCATCATATTGCTCCAGGATGTTAAGCAGATCATCCCTGTCCGAAATAGGCTGGCCATCGACTTCGACAATGACATCTCCGAGGAATAGATCGCCTCTGGAATTTTGTTGCAGGCCTATCAGACCGGCAGAATCGGCAGGTGTTCCTTTCAGCACTTGTGTGATGGGCAAACCATTGAGGCGATACCGGTTGGATAATGTTTCAGACAGAGACAGGTCTATACCGATGGTCGGCCTGATTTCTTCACCATGTTCCAGTAATTGCGGCACAATTTTCTTCACAGTGTTTACAGGAATGGCAAAACCTATCCCGGCATAGGCACCACTTGGGCTGACAATTTGGGTGTTCACGCCAACAAGCTGCCCCAGGGAATTAAGCAGTGGGCCACCGGAGTTGCCGGGGTTGATGGCTGCATCAGTCTGTATCACATCCCGGATGGTGCGATTGGTCAGCGAATTGATTTCACGCCCCAGCGCACTGACAACGCCAACAGTTAATGTGGTATCCAGGCCAAATGGATTGCCGATGGCAATCACTTTTCTGCCAACTTCCAGATCACCGGAGTCGCCCAGTGGAAGCGGGTGCAGTTTTTCTGCAGGTGCATCAATACGCAACAGGGCAAGGTCTTTGTCGGCTGATCGTCCTACAAGCGTGGCATCCCAGGTAGTCTGATCCTGCAGGGTAATAGTGACCCTGCTGGCGCCCTGGACAACATGGAAATTTGTCACGATGAGTCCGGTTTTATCCCAGACAAAACCTGTACCTGTGCCCTGTGGAATCTCCTGTACATTCAGTGAAAAAATCCCGGTACGCCGATAAGCAGTATTGGTGACATAGACGACAGCAGGGCTGGCCTGCTTGAAGATTTCAATAGTATTGGCTTCATCCTCGGTCTGGAACGCAGGATAATCGGCAGAAGTTGCATTGAGCGCGGGAAACAGAAACGCAATCAGCCCCCAGCTGAAAAAAAGTAAAACTCCAATTCCTTTTTTAAAATTCATGATCTAACCTGTACTTTGTATTAGAAAAATAATTACCAGGGATTACAGTAATTTAGGCCGATAAGTGATTGAATAGTTCCTTCCGGGGGCTATAAAAGTGCTTATCACGGGCTCGATTTCTCTCCGTGTGATTCTCAATACGCAAATTTCCTTGAAACCCTGTAAAATCCGCTATCTTCTGAATCCGGATACCTGAACAGCTTGCATTCAACCGAATCAACCTCCTCTATAAATAAGGACTGCGCAGACATTAATCAAGTGTCAGAAATGCCACGGGATTTTGGTTCACTGCGTGATCTGCTTTCCGATGCCTGTAAAAAATACGCTGAACTGACAGCCTTCAGTTGTGAAAGCGCACAAATCACCTTCAGTGAACTTGATAATAAAAGTGATCAGTTTGCTGCCTGGCTTCAATGCGACACAACACTTGAACCCGGCGATCGAGTTGCCATCCAGGTACCAAACCTGATTCAGTATCCTGTTATTGCTCTGGGAGCAATCAAGGCAGGTATGGTGATAGTGAATATCAACCCTCTCTATACTGCCGGTGAAACGGAACATCAGCTAAGGGATTCCGGTGCGCGTGTTCTGGTGACCATGGAAGAAATTCTTCCAGTGACCAGTCGTATACTTCCAGGCACTGAAATTGAAAAGGTGGTTATCACCAGGGCTGCTGATTTGCACCCATTGCCATGGCGTTGGGCATACAAGGTTTCACGGGCAGCCATGATCAGGCGTGCAAAAGCAATTCGGTTTTCAGGAAAGGTCAGTCTCAAGACAGTCCTTGCAAAAGGCAGTCATCTACTAAAAAACAAAGGGATTGAAAAAAATCATTCAGGACGATGTGAACAGCTAGCCCTTATTCAGTATACGGGCGGGACGACCGGAGTCGCCAAAGGTGCCATGCTCTCCCATGACAACCTCATCGCGAACATGCATCAGATTGACCATGTGATAGAAGGACATCGTCCAGAGCCTGGAAGTGTTGCCGCGGCTCCGCTGCCTTTCTATCATATTTATGCCTTTACCCTGAATTTCCTGTACTCCATTTGCAAGGGGTACCACGGCATCCTGATTCCGGATCCACGTAAAACTGAAAAGATCATCAAGGCATTAAAACCGCATCGCATCAGTTCTTTTGTGGGAATCAGTACGCTGTTTCACATGCTTTGCAAGGACACCAAGTTTCATCAGCTGGATTTTTCTTCGCTGAAGGTTTGTACCTCAGGGGGGATGGCGTTGTCGGTAGCAACCGCCAGGCGCTGGGAAAAAATCACGGGCTGCCGCATCCTCGAGGGCTATGGCCTTACAGAAACCTCTCCTCTGGTCGCAAGTAACACGCTGGACAGATTTCAGGAAGGTAAGATAAGCAGCACAACTCAGTGGGCTGAAATAAAAGTGGTCGACGATGCGGGCAAAGAAGTGGCGCCAGGAGAAGAGGGTGAGATACTCGTGCGCGGACCCCAAGTCATGCTTGGCTACTGGAACAGACCAGTAGAAACCAGCGCAGTGCTGAAAGAGGATGGCTGGCTGCATACAGGCGATATTGGCGTCATTGATAAGGATGGCAGCCTTTCGGTAGTGGACCGGATCAAGGACCTGATTATCGTATCCGGATTTAATGTGTATCCGGCTGAAATAGAAAGTCATGTTCACAAGCATCCGGATATTCGAGAGGCAGCAGCAATTGGTGTACCAAGGGGAGAAGGGGAATCCGTGAAACTGTTTGTGATCTCGGAAAACCCGGAGCTTACAGAAGAAGAAGTGATTCATTTTTGCAGGCAGGGGCTAACCCCCTATAAAGTGCCTTCAAAAGTTGAATTTCGTGCCACGCTGCCCCGGTCGAATGTTGGCAAAATCCTGCGCCGACAGCTAAGAGAAGATCAGGCTTCCTGATCACTATATCCATGCAAATCCAGGAACGTATTCCAGGCCAGGAATCTGAACTCGGTGAAGAAGTTCATCCGGTATTACGGAGAATTTATGCAGCAAGAGGCGTGGTCACCGATGCAGACCTGCGCCTGGAGTTGGGTGATTTACTTCCACCGTCACAACTAAAAAACTGTATACGAGCTGCGGAGATTTTGTTTGCTGCCATGAAAGCAAACAAAACACTGCTTGTCGTCGGTGATTTTGACGCCGATGGCGCAACCAGTTCAGCACTCCTTGTTTTGTGTATGCAGGCCTTCGGTTACGACCGCATCAAGACGCTTGTGCCAAATCGTTTCGAGTACGGTTACGGTCTTACTCCGGAAATTGTTGATGTCGCACTGGAATCAAACCCGGATTTGATTATCACAGTAGATAATGGAATCTCCAGCCTGGAAGGCGTCGCTAAAGCCAATGCTTCTGGCGTGGATGTGCTGGTCACAGATCACCACTTGCCCGGTGAATCCTTGCCAGAAGCCAGTTGCATACTCAATCCTAACCAGGCGGATTGCGATTTCCCAAGCAAGGCGCTGGCCGGTGTGGGGGTCGTTTTTTACCTGATGACTGCCCTGCGCTCAGTATTAAGACAACAATCGTGGTTTGAAGAAAAGGGCATTGCTGAACCTAATATGGCAGGCTTTCTTGACCTGGTAGCACTGGGTACTGTGGCTGATGTAGTGCCGCTGGATCAGAATAATCGTCGCATGGTGAAGCATGGTTTGCAGATTATTCGCAGCGGACGGGGAAGGCCGGGTGTGCGCGCCCTGCTGGAAGTGGCAGGAAGGAATCCGGACAAAATTGTTGCCAGCGACCTGGCATTTGCCGCAGGACCAAGACTGAATGCGGCAGGAAGACTTGATGATATGTCTCTGGGTATTGAATGCCTGGTATCAGACAGTCCAGCCAGGGCGAGGCAGCTTGCACTGAAACTTGATGCTCTCAACAAAGACAGAAGACAGATTGAACAGGATATGCAATCGCAGGCCATGAATGCTTTACAGCATCTTGATATCGGCAATATTTCACAGCTGGGTATTTGTCTGCATGACAGTGAATGGCATCAGGGTGTCATCGGTATTCTTGCTTCGCGGATAAAGGAAAAATTTCATCGCCCCTGCATTGTGTTTGCAGATGCTGGAGAAGAAAACGGCGAAGAGATAATCAAGGGCTCAGCGCGCTCCATTGAAGGTTTGCATATTCGCGATGCGCTGGATGCACTGGCCACATCGAATCCGGGTTTGCTCAATCGTTTTGGCGGTCATGCAATGGCAGCCGGCCTGGCAATCAGGAAAAAAGATTTCAATGATTTTTGTGCGGCGTTTGAAAAAGTGCTGGAGAAAGACCTGGATAAAGAAATTCTGACTGAGTCGACCTGGATAGATGGAGAGCTCTCGCCTTCTCAGTTGTCACTGGATTTTGCATCTGTATTGCGTGAGGCAGGTCCATGGGGCCAGCATTTTCCTGAACCGCAATTCAGGGGAGAATTCGTAGTCATCAATAACCGGGTTGTTGGAGAAAAACATCTCAAGCTGACCTTACAGGCAGAAACACCGGAAGATCCTGAAACGATCATTGATGCAATCGCATTCAATGTGGAACCGGAATTGCTGGAAGTAAACCTGGCCAGTGTGTCACTGGTATACCGGCTTGATGTCAATGAATTCAGAGGGGTGAGTAATCCTCAACTGGTTGTTGAGAAAATAGTAGATTGGGTGGCCAGCTGAGAAGTGTTAACTATTAAATAACAGGCAATAAAAAACCCGGCACCAGGCCGGGTTTTTTAGAACATATAAATGTTCCTGTCTTACTGACCTAAAGAAAAGATGTAAGCAGCAACGTCTTCCATTGCCTGATCATCCGGCAGGATCATAGCCATTGGGGCCATCTGCATACCGTAAACATCCTGTGGGTTAGCGCCACGAATTCCTTTCTTGAAATTCTGCAACTGGCGAACTACGTACCATTCTTCCTGGCCAGCAAGGGCTGGTGCATTCAGTGCCTGCATACCTTCAGCGTTTGCACCATGACAGGCGCCACAAGTGGCATATAAGGTCTGGCCACGAGTTGCATCACCGGCAGCAAACACTGCTGTTGATAAAGAAGAAAGAAGTGCTACAAATGCTGCAACGGCAATTGTGGTTTTCGACTTTCTGAACATCATTGTTAACTTCATTAAGGATTACTCCTGTAATTAATATAAGTAAATACTCGCTTGATTGAACTGAACAACAGCTTAATTATTGAAACGTTCACCGCTGGATTGCTAATCGGTGGGGTTTGCTTTTTAGATTGTCTCAGGCTGCCTGAACGGTGCGCGATTATAGCAACATCCTTATAAATTTAAAGGGATTGTTTCTCTGTGAACACACTGTTTACTCGTGGTACTCGGGGCGTTAACAGAGTAATATTTGCGCTTTTTTGAAGCAGGAATTTTCGCATGACAATCAAGTCTGACAAGTGGATACGCCGCATGGCTGAAGAGCATGGGATGCTGGATCCTTTCGAGCCTGGACAAATCAGGGAAGTGGATGGTCAGCGTGTCATTTCCTATGGCACATCCAGTTATGGCTACGATGTCAGATGTGCCAGTGAGTTCAAGATTTTTACCAACGTGCATACATCCAGCGTGGTAGATCCCAAGAATTTTGATGAAAGCAGCTTTGTCAGCATCGACGAAGATACCTGTGTTATTCCGCCCAACTCCTTTGCCCTTGCCCGCACGGTTGAGTATTTCCGTGTTCCCTCAAATGTTCTGACAGTTTGCCTGGGAAAATCCACCTATGCCCGCTGCGGGATTATCGTCAATGTCACGCCCCTGGAGCCGGAGTGGGAAGGACATGTAACGCTGGAATTCTCCAATACCACGCCATTACCGGCGAAAATTTATGCCAATGAAGGTGTCGCACAAATGCTGTTTTACGAATCTGATGAGCAGTGCGAAGTGACCTATAAGGACAGGCAGGGCAAGTACATGGGACAGACCGGGGTAACCCCGCCCAAATCCTGAGTCTGTTGTGCATATTCAGTACTGAATTTTTGCACGCTTTTTCAGACCTATCTTATTGATTTTTCGCTATAATCTCTCGCCTTTACCCTGGTGCCGGGAAACCGCTGCATATGCTGGACGTTAAAGAACTGTTTTGTGAAAGAGATGATCGGGTGTTGTTCAGGCACCTGGATTTTCACCTTTCTGCGGGACAGGCTATACAGGTTCAGGGCTCCAATGGCAGTGGCAAAACCACCTTGCTGCGGATTTTATGTGGCCTGAACACGGATTATACCGGTGAGCTTACCTGGCAAGGTCAGGCCATGGAGAAGTGCAGGCCGACATTCAGGGAAAAGGTATTCTTCCTGGGTCATGCCCCGGCGATCAACAAGTCACTCACAGCAGCAGAAAATCTGCGCTGGTATTGTGCTTCCAGGGGCATACAAAATGAGACGGGTATTCCCGAAGCCCTGGCATTTTTCGGATTGCAGGGCTATGAAGATGTTCCATGCTACATGATGTCTGCCGGTCAGCAGCGTCGTGTAAGCCTGTCTCGTCTGAAACTGGCCCGTGCTGATTTGCTCGTCCTTGATGAACCCTTTACTGCGCTGGATAAACGCGGGGTACAGGAACTGGAATCCATGTTAGCCAATTTCGTATCAGATGGAGGTGCCTTGCTGCTGACCACCCATCATCCGCTACAGCTCAACTGCCAGCTGGATGTCATTGACCTAGACCGTTACAACATTGAGGCAGAGCAAACATGGTAGCGGCATCAACAATAGGCATGGGTGGAGTTATTGCCGCGACAATCAGGCGCGAGTTACTTCTTGCCCTGCGCTCCCCGGGTGATGTGATTAATCCTCTGATGTTCTTTGTCATCTCGGTGTCACTTTTCCCGCTGGGAGGCGGTGCCAGTACGGATTTCCTCAGCTCCATAGCTTCCGGAGTCGTCTGGGTAACGGCTTTGCTGGCAATCATGTTTTCCATGGACAGCCTGTTCAGGGCAGATTACGAAGACGGCTCCCTGGAGCAATTGCTGATGAGTCCACAGCCCTTGTATTTTCTGCTGCTTGCCAAGGTATTCAGTCACTGGCTGGTTTCATGTTTGCCCATAATAATTCTTGCACCCTTGTTTGCTGAAATGCTCGCGATGCCCGAAGCAGGGCGTTTGCCCCTGGTCTTGGGTTTGCTGGTCGGCACCCCCATTCTTTGTCTTCTGGGCGCAATTGGTATGGCCCTGACTGTGGGCTTGTCACGCAGTGGATTATTGCTGGCTGTGTTAATATTGCCGCTTTATATCCCTGTACTGGTTTTTGGTACAGGTATGGTTGAGGCGGCCATGGGCAGCCTGCCATACACCGGTCTGCTGGCTCTCCTGGGTGCATTACTGATAGTTGCGATTTGCCTTTCGCCATTGGCTATAGGGGCAGCGTTGCGGATAAGTGTGAATTAAAACAACCTAACGAATTGATAGATTGACAAAACAAAGATGTGGCAGTGGTTTTATAAACTGGGTTCACCCAAAATTTTTTATTCCCTCACGGAAAGCTATTTACCCTGGCTTGCCGGTGTGACGATATTGCTGCTTGGTACCGGACTGGTGTGGGGCCTGGCGTTTACACCACCGGATTACCAGATGGGTGACAATTATCGTATTGCTTATATCCATGTGCCTACTGCAACACTGGCCATGGGATGGTATGCCATGATGGCAGCATTCAGTGCTGGCTACCTGGTCTGGAAAATCAAAATGGCTGACATGATAGCCAAGGCCTGCGCACCTATTGGTGCCACGATCACAGCGGTGGCTCTTGCGACTGGTTCGCTGTGGGGGATGCCTACCTGGGGCACATGGTGGATCTGGGATGCCCGGTTAACCTCGACATTAATCATGTTGTTTCTGTACATGGGCATTATTGCCTTGCGCTCTGCATTCGACTCGGTGGATTCAGGCGCAAAAGCCTGCGGAGTACTGAGCCTGGTAGGGGTCGTTAATCTGCCAATCATCAAGTACTCGGTCGATTGGTGGAATACCCTGCATCAGGGGGCGAGTGATCTTTCGCTGAGTGATACGGCGGCAAATCCGCCTGAAGTCTGGTTGCCGGCATTTTTTGTTGCCTTTGGGATACTCGCGTTTTTCCTTCTGTCATTAATCCTGAGCACTAGAAATGAAATTCTTGTTCGGGAAAGACGTTCTCAGTGGGTTATGGATCTTTTGAACAATGAAAACGCCCGGGACAGAAGCAATGCCTGAATTGCAATTCCAGAGTTTTGCTGAATTTCTTGCCATGGGGGGTGATGCCGTTTATGTCTGGACGTCCTACGGCTTTTTCGCACTGGTGATTGCCTTTAATGTGATCCAGCCGGCACTGGCAAAACGAAAGATTATCAGGCATTTAAAAGCAGGGTGGCAGCGTGAAGCAGCCAGGCGTGCTCAATCAACTCAAATGGCACAGGGAACAGAGGAATAAATCATGTTGGTCCATCGCCGGCAAAAGCTGGCTATTGTCATGTTTATCATATTTGGTTCCGCGCTAGCGGTGGGACTGGTCTTGTTTGCTCTCAATGAAGGGCTCAATGTGTTTTATACGCCCACAGAAGTGGCAGAGGGCTCAGTACCTGCTGGTCAATCATTTCGAATTGGCGGCATGGTCAAAATGGGCAGTCTGGATAAGGAAGATCTCGCAGGTACAGAAATCAATTTTATCACCACAGATTTTTGCAATGATGTGGTGGTCAGTTATTCAGGACCCTTGCCGGATCTGTTTCGTGAAGGTCAGGGTGTTGTGGCCGATGGAGCGCTGAATGAACTTGGTGTATTCCAGGCCTCGCAGATACTGGCCAAGCATGATGAGAACTATATGTCAGCGGAAGTGAAGGCGTCACTTGATGCCGCGGAAGGTGCTGATGTGGAGGTTTGCCAGCAATGATCCCGGAACTGGGTAATTTTTCTCTGGTACTGGCGCTCAGCCTTGCAGTGCTGCTGAGTGTTATTCCTATGGTAGGAGTTTATAAGAACAGCGAGCTGATGATGACACTCTCCAGGCCGCTTTGTACTGGCGTATGGGTGTTCATGGTAATCAGCTTTGGCTGCCTGGCCTATGCATTCCTCAACGATGATTTTTCAGTTGCTTATGTCGCCAGTAATTCGAATTCACTTCTGCCTGTGTATTACAAGTTCACCGCAGTCTGGGGTGGGCATGAAGGATCACTATTGCTCTGGGTTTTAATGGTGGCCAGCTGGACCTATGCGGTCAGCCTGTTCAGTCGCAACCTGCCACTGGATATCCTGGCCCGTGTGCTTGCAGTGATGGGAATTATCAGCGTCAGTTTTCTTCTCTTCATGCTCTTTACATCAAACCCGTTTGATCGTCTTTTACTGAACACTCCCGCTGATGGTACTGATCTGAATCCGCTGCTGCAGGATTTTGGCATCATCGTGCATCCACCATTTCTCTACATGGGCTATGTGGGTTTTTCGGTGGCCTTTGCTTTTGCAATCGCAGCCTTGTTATCAGGCAAAATGGATGCGGCGTGGGCACGCTGGACCAGGCCATGGACCAATGCAGCATGGGCATTTCTGACTATCGGTATTGCACTGGGTAGCTGGTGGGCCTATTACGAGCTGGGTTGGGGCGGCTGGTGGTTCTGGGATCCCTCGGAGAATGTTGCCTTTATGCCCTGGCTTGTTGGCACAGCACTGATTCATTCGCTTTCAGTGACTGAAAAACGCGGTGTGTTCAAAAGCTGGACAGCCTTGCTTGCCATCGCTGCTTTCTCACTGAGCCTGTTGGGGACTTTTATCATCCGATCCGGATTGTTGACGTCAGTACATGCCTTTGCAGTGGACCCGGAAAGGGGACTGGTACTGATGGCCATAATCCTGCTTGTCATAGGGTCGTCTTTATTTCTTTATGCGTTGCGTGCCCCGGCAGTGAAAGGGGTTGCCAGTTATACGGTGACATCCAGGGAGATTTTCCTGTTGATTAACAACATCATTCTTGTGGTGAGTGTGGCCATGATACTGCTTGGTACACTTTATCCACTGCTTGATGAAGCAATTTTTGGTGAGCCCAACAGGGTCTCTGTGGGAGCCCCTTACTTCAATATGATTTTTGTACCTTTAATGGCGGTGCTCGTAATTTTCCTGAGTATCGGTTCCATTTCCCGCTGGAAAAAAACATCGGTGGACTATCTGAAGAATCAGCTGACCAAGGTGGCCATTGCCAGTGTGCTGCTGGGTATCGTGATACCCCTGGTGATAACCCGGGAAGTCAATATCCCGATTTTTATTGCCGTGGCACTGGCTCTATGGATCGTCCTGGGTATTGGCAGGGATATATTCACGAAGACTTCAAACAAGGCATCGATTGTTGATGGACTGAAAAGTCTCAGCCTCAGCTATTACGGCATGCAGTTAGCGCATTTCGGCATGGCGGTCATCATTCTTGGAGTTTGTCTGACCAGTCACTACAGTATCGAGGAAGATGTCCGGATGGCCCCGGGAGAACAAATAGAAATAGGCCGGTATACGTTTATTTTCCAGGGGGTCAACAGTGAACCTGGTCCCAACTATGCTGCCGATGTTGGCACCATCGAAGTCTTTAAAAACGGTGAGTCCTACAGAAATCTTTACCCGGAAAAGCGCTCTTATTACGCCACCGGTGCTATCCAGACAGAAGCAGATATCGATGTAGGATTTACCAGGGATCTGTTCGCGGCGCTTGGTGATCCTCGTGGCGAAGGTGCCTGGGTTGTCAGGCTTCATGTAAAACCCTTTGTATTCTGGATATGGTTAGGTGCTTTTCTTATGGCAGCAGGAGGAATCACGGCCATACTGGACAAGCGATATCGTGTCAGGGAAAAACACACTGCATCTGTGAATAAGACCGCCGGTGAGCCGGATTCAGCCCTTGGGACACTGGAGGGTGCATGAGCGATAAAGCGCAACGCTACAAACTTTTTGTACCGGTAGCGGTATTCCTGATTTTGTCAGGATTGTTTTTCTTCGGTTTGACCCGGGATCCAAACGTGGTGCCTTCGGCGCTCGTAGACCGCCCCTTACCTGAATTCACTCAACCCAGTCTTTACCCTGAAGAGGGAGAGTTCACCAATACGCAATTTCTTGGCAACATTCTTATTGTAAATATCTGGGGTTCCTGGTGTCCGCCTTGTCATCTGGAGCATCCCTTCTTCCTTGAAATCAGTGAAACAGAGGACGATATCACCATGGTCGGGATCAGTTATGACTATTCCATGGAGGAGGACAGGCTGTTTCTGGAAGAGCGGGGCAATCCGTTTGATTACAACGTTGTCGATTTTGATGGTTCCCTGCGCATTGACCTGGGTGTTACAGGTGCGCCTGAAACTTTTCTTGTCGACCAGAATGGCATGATCCTGTATCGCCACATAGGCGCAATAGATAGCATTATCTGGAAGGATAATTTTGTTCCGTTTCTGGAACAGATCAGATAAGGCTGGCCCATGATCAATCGAATTTACGCCTGCTTTTTCTTCCTGCTTTTTGTATTGCTCAATGCAACACCGGCAATAGCTGCCATTGAGGAATTTGCGTTTGAAACGGAAGTCGAGGAAGAGCGATTCAAACAACTTACCTATGAAATGCGTTGTCCAAAATGTCTCAACTCAAATATAGCCGGCTCAGATGCACCGATTGCAGCCGACCTGCGACAAGAGGTCTACGAACAGATTCTTGAAGGACGAAGCGATCAGGAAATACTAGATTTCATGAGCAGCCGTTATGGTGATTTCATTCTGTATCGTCCTCGCCTGACTGCGGGCACGATAGTGCTATGGTTTGGTCCGGCTTTCCTGTTGCTTGCAGGGCTGATTATAGTCAGGCGTATGATGCTGCAAAGCCAGACAGCTCAATCGGATACTGAATTGACCGAGCAGGAACAGGAAGCGCTGAACAATATTCTGGACGGTGACAGGGATTGAAACCATGACAACGTTCCTGCCATATTCTTTTCTTCTGTTACTCGTAGCACTGCTGTTTGTGGCAGTGCCATATCTACGTTTTCGCCCCTCGGACAAGTCCGCGACTTCAGACATACGACGCCAGAAGAACAAAGATGTATTCGAATCCAGCCTGTCAGAGCTGGAAAGCGACAGGGCAGAAGGCCTTTTGACCGATGAGGAATTTGAAAAACTGCAAACTGAATTACAAAGAAGCTTTCTTCGCGACATGGAAGAAATTGACCGAAGAAAAAACGAGGCCAGCACCAGCTCTCGTAAAATTGTAGCCATTGTGAGTATTCTTTTTGTTCCAGTGTTCAGTTATGCCGTTTATGAGATGGTAGGCTCCGCCAGGGATCTGGCCTTGCCGGAAATATTCGAGGCATTGAATACTGCGGAAACTGAGGAGGCTCAACAGGAGGGATTTATCCGGCTGGCAGAAGTGCTGCAGGACCGTTTTGATCGTAATCCGGAAGATATCCAGAACGGATACATGCTGGGCACACTTTATATCCAGATGGAAAATTTTACCGATGCGATCAACGCATTCCAGGGGCTCATTGGTGAGTTGGAAGATGGTCCTGACAAGGCGACAGTGCTTGGCCAGTTGGCGCAGGCCATGTATCTTCAGGCCGGCTCATCGATCACGCCAGGACTGCAAAGAGTCATAGACCAGGCCATGGGTATGAACCCTAATGAGCAGGCAATCATGAGCATCCTTGGCTTTGAGTCGTTTATGCAACAGGATTTTCGTCAGGCTGTTTTCTATTGGCGGCGGCAACTGTCACAGTTAAACAGTAATAGCGAGCAGGCAGTTGGACTGCGAGACCGTATTTCTGCAATTGAAGCCTTGTTGCCTCCTGACACCAGTATCGCGGCTGTTGATGATAGTGGTTCGTCGGTGACGCTCGTTATCGATGTGGATGATGAGGTGCTTGAACTTGTGGATGATTCAATGCGCTTGTTTGTCTATGCGCGCAGTCCGGAATTTCCTATGCCGCTTGCAGCAGTGAATCTTGATCAGCCGGAATTTCCGTTTGAGATCACACTGACTGATGCCAATGCGATGACACCGGCAGCAAAACTTTCTTCTGCAACCCAGATCTATGTCGGTGCCAGGCTTTCAAGGTCGGGTATTGCCAATGCCCAGGCAGGGGATATAGAGGCCGAGTCAGATACTTTTGTGCTGGATGAACTGGAAGATAAAATTTCACTGTCCATCAGTGATATCGTCCAGTAGTTTTATTCCTGATTAATAGAAACAACTAGTAACCTTTCATGTCTGCAGGAAGATTTTCCGCACTGCGTTCCGCCTTTGCCAATCGTAATTATGCGATTTACATGTGCGGCAACAGCATTTCCCTGATTGGATTCTGGATGCAGCGTCTGGCTGTTTCCTGGCTGGCATGGATTATTTCCGAGTCTGAGTTCTGGGTGGGTGCAGTTGCCTTTGTTGAAATTGCCCCGTTAATCTTCATTACCCCCTTGTTCGGTGTCTGGGCAGACCGTTTTGATCGGAAAACCATGGCTGTAATTGCGCAGCTCATGATGATGTTTCAGGCCTTACTACTATTCTTCCTGGCCTGGTTCGATATGCTGACGATTGGTCTGCTTTTCACACTGGCCCTGGCAGAAGGGGTAATCCAGGCTGCTTACCAACCCATTCGACTTTCAATCATTCCTAACCTGGTAAAAAAAGCTGACCTCGTTGCTGCTGCCGCTTTCACGGCAGTGGCGTTTAATGTTGCCCGCTTTGCCGGGCCAGCTGTAGCGGGTGTCGTGATTGAACTGTTCAGCCCGGCCATGGCTATCCTATTTAACGGATTAAGCTATATGCTCATTGTTATTGCCTGGTTTTTTATCAAGTTGCCGCCAAGGGCAGGAAACCTGGAAAAGGGTACGTTTGCTTCCGATATCACTGATGGCTTTCGTTATGTAGTCAACAAGCGGGGCTTGTTTTACATGTTTGTGCTGCTAACGGTTGTGTCATTTTTTATTCGACCGGTTGCATTTATGTTGTCTGCGTTTGTTGGTGCGGTATACGAGGCTGGACCGCTGACTCTTGCGCTCTTTACCTCAGCAATGGGAGTAGGCGCTGTACTGGCAGGCCTGAAGATTTCCATGGATGGGCAAACTCGAGGACTGGTCAATGAAATACTGGTGATGACACTGGTGGCGATTATTTCGCTGACCGGGTTCGCTGTTATTACTGTGGAGTGGATTGCAGCAGTACTGATGCTCGTGTTTGGTTATGCCGTTACCATCGGCAGTGTTGCAGGCCAAACCCTGGTGCAAAACAGTATTGATGATGACATGAGGGGTAGAGTGCTGAGTTTATGGGCGGCATTTACCCGCGGAGCTCCCGCAGTAGGTGTCCTAATTATTGGCTGGTTCTCAAATTTATATGGTCTGATGTGGCCCAATGTGATCGCCGCCGCCTTTTGTTTTATTGGCCTGGTCATTATGGTTAGCAGGCGACGGGTGATGAGAGGTTACTTTGAAACTTAACGTTTCGTTTTTGAGGCATAACGCTCCCTTGTTATTGTGTGTATCATCAATACTGATTCAAGAGATGTAGATGTAATGATAAGAAAAGACAAAATATTTTTTCCGGTTTTATTGTGGGTTCTGGCAACACCTTTTGGTCTTGCCCAGGAATGGACTGTTGGAATGTCATCTTCAGGGACGCTGATCAAGGCTGAGGGTTACCAGGTAGATGGTACAGAGAGACCGACTGTTGTGTTGATCGGCGGCCTGGATGGCAGTGTTGATTCCAGCGAAAAAGTCCTGCGCGCGTATGAACGTTACCAAACCAGGAATAAATCTGATCAGCCATATAACCTGATTGTCATACCCCGCGCCAATCCTGAAGGGGAGGTGCTTACTTTTCCACCGAAAGGACGTGCCTATGCCGATGATCCTGTTTCTTTTTCACTCTGGCGCTGGCTTGGAGTCCATGGGCCTGACCTAGTGCTCATAGAAAGCAGCAAGGATTTTGAACTGGCTGACAGCCTAAGCAACCTGATCATTGCCGGTGTCGGCTACGTTCCTGCACTGCACTTGTATGATGAGCCGCAAGAACTGGACATGATCATGCAGGAGGCAGACAACCTGCCAATATCTGCTTCCCACGATATGCTAAATAATCGTTTGGCCCGCTCTCCGGAGCAACTGGCAGATCAGCTAGGGCAGGTTTACGGCCATGACTTTTCCTGGCCTGTATATATTCCAGGAATGGCACTGATTAGCCGGATGCGCGAGGGCTACCTGGAAGACGTTGAACAGATCGCCAGTCGTTACCTTGAAGGAGAGGCCATAGACATCAATTCCAATCTCTATATTGGAGGACACCTGGTTTTTGCCGAACTGGCTGAAAGAACAGGCAGTTCACGGTATCTGGAACTTGCCAGGCAAGCAGCGGATCTTGGCTGGGATGATGACGGTAATATGCGTGAAGCCATGCCATTTCACCGTGAGCTAAGTGATGATTATTTTATGTCGACGCCGCTGCTGGCAAAAGTGGGGAAATTGACTGGTGAAACAAAGTATTTCGACATGGCCATGCAACATATTCGCTTTTTGGAAACGCGAGTATTGAGAGAAGACGGTTTATATCGTCACTCACCACTGGTAGATGCGGCCTGGAGCAGGGCAAATTCTTTCCCGGCCCTTGGTCTTGCACTGGCGTTGAGTGATTTCCCTGAGTCTCATCCAGGCTTTGATGAACTGCTTGAAATTTATCGCTCTCATATGACTGCACTGATTGAGCATCAGGATGTTGATGGCATGTGGCACATGATGATCAATGAACCGGGAACCTTTGCTGAGCTCAGCGCGACGGCTATGATAGCGACCGCCATGCGAAGGGGAGTGGCTCTTGGCTGGCTGGATGAGAGCTACATGCCTGCAGTGGAGAAAGCCTGGCGAGCCGTATTGATGCGTAGCAGTCCGGAGGGTTATTTTGTCAATGTGTGTGAATCTACTAACAAGCTGGATTCCATGGAGGCCTATATGACTCGGGAAGCGTTGATGGGTCCTGATGAGCGGGCAGGGGGAATGATCATGTACCTGGCCACAGAGATGGCACAATTACCCTGAATGATTGTTTCTGGCAGCAAATAAAAAGGCCGCATAATATGCGGCCTTTTTTGTTCAGTTAAAAATCTGAACGTTTACAGGTTCAGTTTACCTTTTGCCTTGTTGACCACTTTGAAGAAAGATTCGACAAGTGTTTCATTTTTGAAGTCAGAAAACTCACCGGCGTCCATGAACATGCCGTGTTCTTCGCAGACTTCATACTGAATGTGCTGCTGGTCTGGATCGTTAACTGTCTGCATCTGGTTGCTGCATCGAGGGCAATTGATTTCCGTGTTTTCGTTCAGAGCCTTGCCTACTGTTGGGTCCCCAGAATCCAGGAAGTCTGACATCCAGTCGTCTTTCAGTGCTTCCGCCTCACCATTGTCAAACCACATGCCTCCACAGTCACTACAACGGTCTATGGTGATTTCGCCTTGCAGGGTACGTGTCGTATGTTCCTGCATTTGGCCATTACATTTCGGGCACTCCATCGGGCTCTCCTCAATAATTCTTTGTTCTGGTAATGCTGACTAGCGATGGTGCTAAATCAGTGCATGTTGTTGTGTATCTGCCCTTGAGCAGGCAGTTTAGTAAACAGGCGCTATTAAATTACAAAAAGCCCTCGCGGGCAAACCCAAATCCATGTCACCAGGGGTATGTGGCAACCAAATGACTAGTTAAAGGTACCGATTGCCATTTCCAGCCGCAGAAAAATATAAGGTGATCCCTCCCTGTCCAAAAGGGCATCTTCTTTCCTCCATGTATATCCGGGCTCCAGTTCGACGAATAACCATTCGCGGGCGATATTTTTTCTTATTCTTACTCCCAGATCGTAACTTGCTACAAAGCCCGGGCTTGATTCTCCATTGATCCTGGCATACCAGGACATGGCAGTTTCGTTTGATCGCCTGACCAGGTATTCAAGAGAGGTGGTGTATTCCGAGCCGGTGAAGGTTTCCTCGAAACGCAAGTCATTGGTCCAGCGCAGCAGTGCATCATCACTGATCACGTGGTCAAGCTGATAGCGGGAGAAAGAACCAAAGCCCTTGCCATCTTTGAAATAGAGAGATTGTGTGAACCTGTTTTCAGTTTTCCCCGAAGATTCAGGCTCGTACCGGTAGCGCATACTGACCCTTCCTTTGAGACCTGATCGTAAACCAACACGAAAAAACAGGTGATGTGTACTTTCTTCAGCAAGATCAAGCTCAAGGTTTACTCGTGTTGTTTCCTGCTGTGAGATGGAGGCCGCATTTTGCGTGTAGTAGGTTGTTCCGTCACCATCTTCCTCGGAGAAGATCAGGCTGATTCTTTCGTTGATTCGGGGCAGGTAAACCTTGCCACGTAACCTGACACCGGTATCAAAGTCGTCAATGTTATTCCACGACTGGATGGTAGTCAGGCGCAATGATGAGTATGCGGCTTCGATATCACTGCGCTGAACACCGAAAAAGCGGTCCAGTTGGTTGGCCAGAGAATTTGCAGAACTGGAGGCGATGGATTGGGTCTGGTCAAGCCATCCCAGGCCAAAGATGTCAGGAGCCTCGTCAGCGAGATCAGCCTGACTGGCCTCGATTTCCTGGGCAGTCACAACGGGCATAAGCATCCAGTTGGCCAGCAAAATCGTATAAAAGAACAGGATTGTTTTATTGTTCAGCCGACAAGTCATGCAAACCACTGTAAAGAACAGGCTCCTGTGACACAACTGCTTTTGAATAGCGTCATGAATTTGTCGATAACTGCCTGAATTCAAAGCACTATCTCTGGATAAAGCAGGCAATAAGACTTACCATTACGGGTTGATTTTATTCCGTCGCAAAAGTGTCAAAATCCGGATTTTTGCACAATTAAGTGAAGAAAATTCAATAAGATAGCGTCTAAGTTTTTATGAGCAGTGATTAGAGACATTAAATTCCACGGAAACAGCTAATGCCAAATAAAGAAATCCAGCCTCCACTGAAGTCCATGGCAATCATTGCAAGGCTCATATTGTTCATTTCATGCCTTGCATCTGTCACTGTCGGCTTTGCCGCTGATAATTTTGTCATGTCCGAAATCAGCGATGATATTTACGTTGTAGAAGGACCTGCTGGCAACACGATGGTTGCTGTTGATGAAGACGGGCTTGTTTTGATCGATGGTGTGCCTGCGCAATATGCGCAGGAATACCTTGGTCTTGTTCGGGAAGTGACAGGGGAGAATAGGATCAAGGCGCTGGTAGTGAGTCACTGGCACCCTGAGGTAACCGGTCTGAACAGCATACTGGGTCCTGGCGGTGTTGAAATCATAGCCCATGAAAACACCAGGCTCTGGCTTGGCACTACTATCCGGGAACGTGGTGAAAAAATTCTGCACAGGCCTTTGCCGGATGATCAGTTACCTGGTCGCACTTTTTACTGGGGCAATATCGAGATTCCGTTCAGGGGCAGTGAGATTGAGATCGGCTACATGCTGCAATCCCATACTGACGGTGATGTTTACGCCCTGTTCAGGGAGGCTAATGTACTTTATACAGGCCCTGTTATCCGGTCTGATTCCTGGGCAACTGTTGATGAAAGTACCAACGGGTTTATCGGCGGAATCACGGACGCCTATGATGCACTTACCGCACTGGTTGATGAAGGCACAATCATTGTTCCTGCTTCAGGCGCATTGATGGACAAGGTTGAACTTGATGAACAGGATGCCATGTACCAGTCACTGAAAGCAGAAATGGTGTCCTTGCTTCGTCAAAGCCGCGGCCCGGAAGAAGTGGTGGAGGCAAATCCGGCCCAGGGCCTGAAACCGGAATGGGGCGATCCATCAGAATTCCTTGATAAAGGATTCCGCAGCTTTTATGGACACCTGAGAAATGGTCGCCAGATTGGCGGCGGATTTCCTTAAACGGATACAAGATACAGGTTTAAAGAGACAAGAAGATACAATTTTACAGATTAGAAATTTATGGAATGTAACAAGTACAAAAGTATGTTGAACAGACTATTATCAGTCTTGTTATTAATTCAGGGCGGAGCGGTCTTTGCTGCGGCCAGCGATGAAGCAGCTGAAATTGCCCATAGCTTTGAACGCTTTGACGAGTCCGATGCCTATTTCGGATTTCTGCAGGACAACTGCATGGACTGTCACAATTATGAAGACTGGGCAGGCAGTATTGCCTTTGACCTGATGGCGCCAGAGGAAGTCGCTGACAATATAGCGGTTTGGGAGAAAGTGGTGCTCAAACTGCGTGGGCGACTGATGCCGCCTGCTGGCGCGGATCGTCCGGACAATGCTGATACGGATGATTTCGTGGCGTGGTTGGAGAATTACCTGGATCATGCAGCAGCCCAGGAAAAGCATGTCGGCCACGTTGGTATTCATCGACTGAATCGGAAGGAATATGCCAATGCAGTGCGGGACCTGTTAGGTATAGAAGTCGATGCAAGGGCCTTGCTGCCTCTCGATGATTCAGTGGAGGGATTCGATAACGTGGCATCTGCACTGCGTGTGTCGCCAGCATTTCTTGAGCAATCCCTGAATTCAGCCAGGATAGTGGCGCAGCAGGCCATTGGTAACCCCAATGCCCGTACAGGTGGAACCACTTACAGTGCCGGGGGTAACCAGTATGCCCATCGTGAAGGCTTGCCATTGGGCTCCAGGGGTGGTGTTGCCGTTGAACATTATTTCCCTGCTGACGGTGAATATGTGCTTAATATTGGTGACCTGGCATCCCGGCTCTGGGTATTCAACCAGGAATTCACTCACACCGTGGTTGCCACTTATGATGGCGAGAAGTTTTTTGAAATGGATATTGGCGGTGGTGATGACCTGAAGGCCATTGATCAGATTGGAGACCCCGCAGTTGATACCATCAATTCAAAATTGAAGAATTTACCTTTTGTTGCTGAAGCTGGCCCTCATACGGTTGCCGTTTTCTTTGTGCATCGTTCATTTGCTGAATACGAGGGACGTCTGCACCGCATGCAGCCCTCCGCGGTGGGTGAAAACGTAATCAGCCTGAGCAATATCGAAATCCAGGGACCATTCAATCCATCAGGCTTGAGTGACACGCCTGCCAGGAACAGGATATTCACCTGTTATCCCGATAACTTTTCCGAAGTAGATGCCTGCGCGAGTCAAATTATTTCCCAGGTAGCGAGGAAAGCATTCAGGGGGCAGGTCAGTGACAGTGATGTAAACAAGTTGCTCGGCGTATTCCAGCAGGCCAATCTTGAAGGCGGTTTTGATATCGGTATCCGCCGGGCGCTGACAGCCATTATCGCCAGCCCCAAATTTCTTTACAGGATTGAAAACCTGCCTGGCAATGCCGAGCCGGGAGAAGTATTCGCACTGACTGAACATGAACTTGCCTCAAGGCTTTCATTTTTCCTCTGGAGCAGTATTCCCGATGATGAATTACTCGACCTTGCTGATGCCGGAAGACTTTCTGATCCCGCAGTACTGTCGCAGCAGGTTAATCGTATGCTCGGGGACGAAAAAGCAGAAACCATGGCAAGTAATTTTGCCTACCAGTGGTTGAATATGGGCGGGTTGGATGAAATTGATCCTGACCCGGCGATATTCCGTGATATTGATTTTGGTATTCGGGATCTCTTCAAACGGGAAATTGAATTGTTTGCGCAGGATATTTTCCTCGGTAACAGGAATGTTACCGAGATGTTAAGTGCAGAGTACACCTACCTAAATGAGCGATTGGCTTTGCATTATGGTGATCAGACTGTGAAGGGTGATGCCTTCAGGAAGGTGCCTGTGCAAAACCCCGATCGATATGGCTTGCTTGGCAAAGGAGGACTCCTGATGGTGTCTGCCTACCCGGATCGCACATCACCCGTTTTACGAGGGGCGTATGTGCTTGAACATATCACAGGCACACCACCGCCGCTGCCACCACCAAACGTGGAAGCTTTACAGGAAAACAAGGAAGGGGAATTACCCCGAACGGTAAGAGCCCGTCTTGAGGCGCATCGTGACAATCCCAGCTGCGCCGGTTGTCATGGCATTATTGACCCATTGGGTTTTGCGCTGGAAGGTTTCGATGCTGTTGGTCGTGAGCGCACAATAGACAGGATGGTGGGCACTGAAATTGACACCTATGGCGTGCTGCCTGATGGCAAGGCAATCGGTGGCGTGGAAGATTTAAGAAACGCGCTTTTGGAAAGACCAACACTGTTTGTGCAGAACCTGGCCGAAAAGCTCATGCTTTACGCCCTGGGTCGCCCGATTGAAGCAGAAGATATGCCAGCTGTCCGTAGTGTCGTGAAGCAGGCAGAAGATAATGAATTTGCCTTTTATGATATTGTTCAGGGCATCGTCAGCACTGACCAGTTTCTGTACAAACAAGCGCCGGGCTTAGCACACAGCGCAGAGCTCGCAGCTAACTAAATTGACATCATTGAATTAACTATTAAGTGGAACAGGGAGAACCCCGATGTTCATAACGAAAAAACATTTATCACGACGCAAGGTACTGAAAGGGGCGGGCGCCAGTTTTGCCCTGCCTTTCCTGGATGCCATGATTCCGGCAGTATCTGCCCAGCCAGCGCCCAAGCTGCGTATGGGATTCGTCTATATCCCACACGGTGCTGTTTATGAAAGCTGGACGCCAGAGGCGACCGGAACTGATTTTGAAATGAGCAGGATTCTGGCTTCCCTGGCTGACTACAAGAGCCATATGACAGTCATCAGCGATCTCAGGAATAAACCCGCTGAAAGCCCTGACCCCCACGCAATTACTGCAGGTACATGGCTGCGATGTGTGGCACCTGAAGGTACTAATTATCCAGAAGACGGTGTCAGTGCTGACCAGTTTGCTGCCCGCCAAATGGGAGGTGAAACACCATTTCCATCGCTGGAATTAAGTACCAATGGCGGCAATGGCGGCAGTTTTTCGTCCACTATTGCTTTCAGAACACCAACTCAGCCCCTGCCTATGGAATATAACCCCAGGAAACTTTATTTCCGTATGTTTGGCCAGGGTGAGACTTCTGAGGAGAGGATGTCCATCGCCGGTGAAACGACTTCACTGCTTGACCTGGTGATGGATGATGCGGCTTCGCTGAACAAAGAACTGGGCGCCAGCGACAAGGTGCTCATGGGCGAATATCTCGACTCGGTTCGGGAAATTGAGTTGCAGATGCAGAAGCTGGCAGAACAGGATCTTTCCGGTATTGATATACCTGATGCGCCAGTGGGTGTGCCAGGCAGTTTCCCGGCTCACCTGGATCTTATGTATGACCTCATGGCCCTGGCATACCAGGCAGATCTGACCCGTGTTGTCTCATTCATGACAGACCGTGAAGTCAGTATGCGCACCTATAACCATATCGGTATTTCTGATGCATTCCATCCGCTTTCACATCACCAGGATGATCCTGCCAAACTGGATCGTCTGAGTCGTGTGCAGTCCTGGTATGCCTCATCCTTTGCGCGTTTTGTTGGAAAGCTTTCTGAAATGCAGGATGTTGAAGGCAGCATTCTTGATAACTCCATGATCCTGTATGGCAGCTGTATGGCTAACAGTAACCTGCATAACAATGACAAGGTGCCTTCGGTGATTCTTGGGAAGGCCACTGGTCGTGTGAAAGGTGGTCAGCACCTCAAGTATCCCCAGGATACGCCGCTGGCCAACCTGATGCATACAATCCTGGACAGGGCAGACGTGAAACTGGATCGATTTGGTGACAGTACTGGTCTGTTGTCAGAAATCTGATTCAATCAAGAAACACTATGAAGAAATCTGTATTACACCTTCTTTCTCTTGCCTTGTGGCTTCCACTTTCCGTCGTTGCTGCTGATGCTTCACTGGTAAGTCTTGTTGAGCAAAAGCAGTTTGATGCTGCTGTTTCTCTTGTTGAAAGTGGAGAAGATGTTAACCGTGCGTCGGTTGATGGCACAACAGCACTGCACTGGGCTGCGTATTACGGCAACCTGGAGATGGCACAACGTCTGCTCCGCGCGGAAGCCGACCCCGATACCGTGAATGATTATGGATCTACTCCATTAGGTGAAGCAGCGATAAAAGGGGATATTGAAATGATCGCCTTGTTACTGGATGCCGGAGCGGATGTGGAGTCACCCAATCCGGAAGGGCAGACCGCACTAATGGCTGTTGCCCGGACAGGTAATGTGGAAGCAGCCAGTTTGCTGCTTGAAAACGGTGCCAGTATCAATGCAGCGGAAGGTTGGGGCGGACAGACCGCCCTGCACTGGGCCGCAGCCAGGAAACACCCGGAGATGGTGAGCTTTCTGATTGCCAACGGAGCAGAAGTGGATGTTCGAGGCATTGATCGTAACTGGGCGCGAAGGGTCACGTCCGAACCGCGTATGAAAGATATGAAAACCGGTGGTCTTACTCCACTGCTTTATGCGGTACGTGAAAATTGCCTGGAATGCGCCACAGAATTACTGGATGCAGGTGCCGATATCAACAAGCCTGATCCGGACAATGTATCACCGCTGATTCTTTCCCTGGTGAACATGCGCTATGACATTGCCATGGAACTAATCAATCGAGGAGCAGATATTAATCAGTGGGATTTCTTTGGTCGGACACCATTGTATGCCGCTGTAGATACGCACCTGGTACCGGGAAGATCAAACCGTGGTGATTTACCGACTCTGGATAAACATTCTGCATTTGATGTGGCAAAACTGTTGCTGGAAAAAGGAGCCAATCCGGATATCAGTCTGAAACTCTATCCCCCGGCCCGCGAGATTGTTTACGACCGTGCCAATGATTTCACACTGATGAATACCGGTTCTTCACCGATACAGCAGGCTTCCTACATGGGGGATATCGACATGATGAAACTGCTGATTGAGCATGGTGCAGACTGGCGGCGCGCCAATGTATTTGGTGTGACTCCGATGATTGCGCTGACGAGTAAATCCACCAATGAAAATACCCGTGGCTCACTCAAGACAGAATTGGATGTTATGCGCGGACTCGAGGTTTTGCTGGAAGCTGGAGCAGATATTAACCAGTATGGCGGCCGCTACGGTGAAACACCGTTGCATACCAGTGCACGTATGAACTGGCCAACGGTTGTTGAGTTTCTTGTTAGTAAAGGTGCTGATCTTTATGCCAAAGACTCGCGTGGTTTGATTCCACTGCAGTATGCAACCGGCGATGCTGATGTAGAGCAGTTTGGTGGTTCCGATGTTGTCGGGGAGTTACCTGAAATGGCTGCCTTGCTTCAGAAATTAATGGATGAAAAATCAGGGTAGTCTTATTCATAGTGAAAAAGCAGCTTGCCAGCTGCTTTTTTTATGTCCGGAATGTTGATTGACCAGAGATGAAAGAGAAAAACATGAAAGTGATATTCAGTTTCTTCTTGTTGATCTGCTCTTCGCTGACATTTGCGCAGAAAGAAAGCGGAATGACGCTGTATGAAAATCACTGTGGTGAGTGCCATCGTGAGGGCGGGGAAGGGACATACATCATGGAGCAGCGTTTGGGAGAAGCACAATCCATACTGGTAGAAAGGTCCAACCTGTCTGCTGTTTATATTCGCCAAGTCGTTCGTGCAGGGCTTGGGTCAATGGCAAAACTGGAAAACCAAGAGCTCAGCAATTCAGAGCTGGAACGCATCACTGACTATCTCCTGGAAAGTGCGAGACCTAATTAGCTAGCAAAACACACCACCGACTGGGCAATGCTTGGAATTCTCTTGCTTGGATTATGGTAGGAATGCTTCTGATCCCCTCGAAAGGCAATAGCATCACCAGCCTGCAGTTTCCATTTTTCACCAGAGACATATAACTCGATACTGCCACTTTCACAGCTGAGATATTCACGTGTCCCTGGTGTATGTGGAGCTCCCGGATAGCTGCCTCCTGGTTCCAGGGTCATGCGTGATATTTCCAGGCCGGGTATTACCTCCGGTATCAAAGGTCGTAATATGCCTCTGCCTTTCCGAATTTCCTTACCAAAACCTGCCTTGAAAAACTGGACCTGTGTTTTGGGCGCACCGATCAATTCTTCTATAGAAACCTGCAGAGACGCAGCGACCCTGTTTAGCACTGATAAGGTGGGGTTTGCGCCACCAGATTCCAGGCTGGCCCACGTCGCTCTGGGAATGCCGGATGCATTGGACATATCCTGTTGTGTAAGGCCCCGTTCTTCCCGTAATTTTCTTATGTTGGCAGCAAGGTTGCCGGCTGTATCGCTCATATGGGGGCTCCTGATTCCAGTGTAATAACTAGCCGCCAATATAATAACAAATATGTTTATTTAATAGATAGGGTTGCAGAAAATACAGTGACTGAGTTGATAATCCAAAACAGGAGACTGATATGAAAACACAATTTGAACACGCCAATATCCACGTAAACGATGTAAACCGGATGCTGGAATTTCTTCAGCTGGCTTTTCCGGACTGGAAGGTTCGGCATGATTCCGGAAAGCAGGATCCGGAAAGGTGGGTCCATTTCGGTGATGATGATTTCTACCTGTCTGTATACCAGGCAACCAGCAATGATGTGGACAAAAAGATACCCTACGACGGGAATCCGGGTATCAACCATCTCGGTTTTGTCGTGGAAGACACTGAGGGTGTCAGAGAACGGTTGCTGTCATCAGGATTCAAGGAAAGCACCATTGAGAATGAACATCCGGCCAGGCGCAGAATCTATTTCAATGATGCGGAAGGAAATGACTGGGAGTTTGTACAGTATTTTTCCGCAGATCCCAGGCAGCGAAACGATTACCTGCATGAAATGGCAGAAGGGTTATTGGAAAGGGTATGAAGTCAGGCCTGAATGGCTGTACTATTTCCTGACGCATTTTAGTCACGGGTGACATCATGATCAGGAAACTCATCTCAACAGGCCTATGTCTTTTATCGCTTTTTGCCTCCACAGCAGCAGTCTTCGCCCAGGAAAATGCGGCGAGGACTGCACTGCTGGAAGCTGCAGAAGCACTCGGTGGGCTTGAACAACTCCGCCGTATCGATAATTTTGTCCTCACAGGATTCGGACAGCGCTATTCCACCAATGGCAACATTAGTCCTGATCCGAACACACCACCCAAATGGCAGTCTGTGACAGATGCACGCCGCAGTTTCGATTTGCAAAACAACTGGGCCTTGAACGAAGAGCGCAATAGTTTTCAGTATCCACTGGCTGCGTCATTCGGCCATACCTGGGCATTGAATGGCAATACACAAACCGGTGCAGAGATGCTCGATCATCCACTTCCTGCCGTACTTGCGGCGCTTGATCCTTCTTCGACCCTGGGACCGGTGAGCACAGAATCCGGTTATACGGTCATTCAGTTCACTATCAGTGATGGTGAAACCTTGTGGCTTGGGCTCGACCCTGTCAGTCGTCGTCCTTACTGGTTCCGACGTATTACCGGGGATCACACATTGGGTGATGTCACCAGCACCACATATTTTACGGGGTATGTGCCTTACCAGGGGGTGGAGATGCCGCTTGGCATCATGACGCGAATCGACTGGCGCGACCAGGTCACTTACATGTTGCAGGTGGACTCCTACGAATTGAATTCGAACAGTATTCCCGAACGACCTGACTCCAATGGCCAGGCAATCATGGTGCCTGATGAACCTGAAGTTGTTATCAGTGAATTGTCAGCAGGAGTCTGGGATGTGCGTATTCCCGGAAACGGCCAGGGCGGTGATGGGGGACCGGTTGTTGAGTTTGAAGATCACCTGGTGATGTTTGAGCCCTATGGTGATGAAAGGCACACGCTGGCGCGAGTGGATGCGGCCAATAACATCGTTCCAGGCAAGGAGGTCACCCACATAATTACCACCCACCATCATGGCGATCATGCCGGTGGTGTCCGGGGAGCAGTGTCCCGTGGTCTCACCATTATTGGTGAAAGAGAGAATGAAGCTTTTTACAGGGAATGGGTGCAACGCTCGGCAGTGAATTTCCCTGATGCCCTGGCAGAAAATCCCATGCCACTGAAATTTCTGCCAGTGGATGATGTGTTGGTGCTTGAAGATAGCATGCAGCGACTTGAAATCTACCAGGTGGTAGGTCACTCGCACATGGGCAATGCAGTTTTTGCCTACCTGCCTGAAGAGAAAATAATCATGGAAGGCGATCTGGGCGATGTGAATTGGCAGTGGCACTGGTGGGCAGGTGCTCTCCAGGCCAATTTTGATTATTACGGCATTGAGCCAGAAATTAATGTACCGGTTCATGGTGTTGTACTGCCCGTTGAGGAGGCGTTGCAGCGCCACCAGGAACAGGCGGAAGCAGCAGCAGCGTTTTGTGAAAGTCAGAAAACAGCTGGCATTCCTTTCTGGGGTTGTCCGGTTAAATATTCAGCAGCCGGATTGCTACCACTAGCCGATTAACTGAGTAATCGAGCAAAGGATAAGCTATGAAAACATCAAAGCCATTAAATATCAGTCTGGGTATTTTATTCGCCATTGTGTTTGTCACTTTGTCATCAGCCCAACCACCGGATCCTGATCAATATCGTCAGCGCTCGATACAATTCAGTGATCGCATGAATGCAAATGGACTTGCAGAGCCATTCAGAGGTGTTACCACGAACGGAAATATCCAGCAGGATTTATTTGAAATCAGATCAACCGGAATCAGTACTCAGAGTATTGTCGATTCGGCTAATACGTTCCTGGAGTTGCTCACTGCGGAGCAACGTGAACGTATTGCCTTTACTGTCGATGATGATGAATGGCGCAAGTGGGCTAATCAGCATATCTATTACCGGGATGGGGTGTCTTTTGAGCAAATGAACGAGCAGCAAAAAACAGCTGCACTGGCTATGCTCGGTGAGTCTCTAAGTGCCAGAGGATTGGCTCTGTCGCAGGACATCATGAAACTCAACACCACGCTGGCCGAACTCAATGGTGACAACTTCGTGGAATACGGGGAAGGCAAGTACTGGATAACCATTATGGGTACCCCCTCGGCTACAGAGCCATGGGGCTGGCAACTGGATGGGCATCATCTCATCCTGAATTATTTTGTGCTGGGTGACCAGGTAGTGATGACGCCGGCATTCTGGGGATCTGAACCTGCAGTAGCAACTACAGGCAAATATGCTGGCACTTCTATTATGGAAGATGAACAGCGTTATGGACTTGCCATGATCAATTCGCTGACGGAGGAGCAACGCAGCAAGGCTATTCTGGAAACCACTAAAACTGGCAACAACATCATGACCCAGGCGTTCAGTGACAACGTTGTACTGGACTATGCAGGTATCAGGGTCTCTGAATTATCATCAGCTCAGAAGCAACAGCTGATGCGCCTTGTTGGCATCTATGTGGGCAATATGCGGGAAGCGCACCAGGGTATTCGGATGGCTGAAGTCGAAATGCATCTGGATGACACCTGGTTCGCCTGGGTAGGTGAAACAGAAGAAGATTCAGTTTTTTATTACCGTGTGCAAAGTCCGGTCATTCTTGTTGAATTTGATCACGAGGTGCCTGTGGGGTTAACCCATATGTATGAAAGAGGGGTGCCATACAAAGAACATATCCACGCCATTGTTCGCACGCCCAATGGTAATGACTATGGCAAGGATTTATTACGACAACATTACCTGGCTCATCCTCACTAAAAAAATGCCGGACAAGAGTCCGGCATTTTCCCAGGACATTTACGTTCTAGAATTTATAGGAAAGCCCAAGCATGAAAACGGCCGGGTCAATTTCTGCACTCACTGTGATTTCCGTAATGCCAAGTCCAACGCCTGTGGGTGATTTCACGGTTGCATCAGTATCAATATCGATCCACCATGCCGAGGCAGTGATTCCCCAGTTATCGTTCAGGTGATAATCGAAACCGATACGAGCCGAAAGCCCCCACGAATCATCCAGAGACAGTGAGCTGTCGCCAAAGACGCTTTCAAAATTGCCACTCGTGCTTTCATCAAAAAAAATCGTGTAGTTCACACCCAGTCCGAAGAACGGTTGGAATGCGGAGCTCGGATCAGCAGGAAAGTAAAGTGCACTCAAGGTGGGTGGCAGATGCTTGGTATCCCCAACAGAAAACACGCCAAGACTGTCGACACCAATGGCGGAAATGCCATGATCAAAGGGAGTGGCTGCCAGTAGTTCCAGCCCCCAGTGATCTTCCATCATGTATGTGATGGTAATGCCTGCCTGTGTGTTGTCATCTACACCTACGCCTGTGGTGGTGCCAAGGGCAGCAGTGAGATTGCCAAGGTTATCGGCAACCAGGGCTGAGCTTGAATCATCCGGTTGAACGGCTGTGGGCCCGAAACGCACAATGATGTCACCGGCTTCATGGGAATAGGCGCCCTGGGCAGATACGGCCAGTAATAGCATGGCGGCGAGTTTGAGAATGAATGAACGTGTTGGTCGTTTTACTGTTTGAATAATCATAATGCCAGGAAACTGAATTATTCAGTGATCCTCCCTCGGTTAAATGAACTGCCCCCAAGGTAGCGTAATAGCTGTTCACTTTCGTTGCGGTAGGTCAACTGATGTTTTTATCCTGGGGGATTTTTGAACTGAATCTGGATAAGGAAGGGTGGCGTACAATCCCGTATACTTGCATTCTTGTTTTGTACCAATTCCAGGGGAAATCACAATGGAAATTATTATCAAACGCAGAAACCTGCTAAAAGCTCTGGCTGCTTCTCCCGTACTCGCTTCCCAGGTCATTACTGCCCAGGAAGAAGGGTTGGGGCCACGTCAGGGCAGAATCAAGCAAAGTGTCATGCCCCAGGTTTGGACAGGTACGGATTTCAGTTTTGAAGAGCGCTGCGAAATTTTATCTCTGATGGGATTCGCAGGAATGGATTTGGCGCAGCCCCAGCAGATTTCTGTCTTACAGGATTTTGGGTTGACGCCTACCCTGATGGGCGGCCGGATAGGGACAGGCACATCATTCCAGGATGGGCTCATTCGACGTGAGCTGCATGATGCGATTGAGGAAGCAATTCATGGTGGCATCGATATGTGTGTTGAGGCCGGTTGTAAAAACCTGATTGCATTTCCCGGTGAGCGCAGAGGAATGTCAAGAGAAGAGGGCAGGGACAATGCCATAGAAATTCTTTCCAGGGTTGCCCCCTATGCGGAAGAGCAAGGTATTAATGTCTGCATGGAAATTACCAACTCAAAAGTTGAAGCAGATAATCGCACTGACCAGGTATTCGACAATATTCACTGGGGCTTTGATGTGTGTCGCGGTACAGGCTCTTCAAACATTACTGTTGTTTATGATTTTTATCATGTCCAGATCGCCAATGGTGATGTGGTGAGAACGATGCGAGACAATATAGACCTGATCAGTCATATGCACGTGGCAGGTGTTCCATCCAGAAGGGAGATTGATCGTACCCAGGAACTGGATTACCGCTGGATTGCTCAGCAGATAGCAGATTCCGGGTATGATGAATTTGTCTCCCATGAATACCGGCCTACCGAAGGTCGCAATCCACTGGTGAGCCTTGCCGTGGGTTATGACATTATGACTGTATATTAATTACTGGGGAGCGCTCCCCGTGCAACTCAATAGAGCACCTGTTTTCAAGGATGTTGTACTTGTCGGGGGCGGCCATGCCCACGCACTCCTGGTTCTCAAATGGGCCATGCAGCCGATTCCGGGTGTCAGGCTCACGCTCATTTCACCAGATCCCCACACCCCTTATTCAGGGATGCTTCCCGGACTCATTGCAGGTCATTACGGCTTTGATGAGATCCATATCGATCTCGTCCGGCTTTGTCGTGCGGCCAATGTGAGATTTCTCTGTGCTTCAATGACGGGATTAGACCCTGAAAATAAACGCCTTTCACTTGCTGGCAGGCCAGCACTTGATTTTGATGTGCTCTCCATCAATACCGGATCAACCCCTAACCAAAATATTCCCGGTGTTGCGGAATTTGCTGTTCCCATTAAACCTATATCAGGATTCTGGCAACACTGGCTAACCCTCAGGGAGCAGATTTCTAAAGAGAAGAAGCTCAGTATTGCGGTGGTCGGGGGTGGCGCGGGCTCTGTTGAGGCTGTACTGGCCATGGCCTGGGCTTGCCGGAACAGCGGTGAGGACAAAGCATCTTTTCAACTGGTCACCAGGGCTGACAACATTCTTCCCGGGTATCCGAAAAATGTCCGTCGTGCCGCTGAAAATGCCTGCAGGCAGCTGGGGATTGAATTACTAACCCGAAGATGTGTGACAACAGTTCATCAAAACAGCCTCTTATTTGCCGAGGGTGAGTCACTTTCTTGCGATAAAGTATTCTGGTGTATTGATGCCGGTGCCCCGTACTGGACAGTGCAATCTGGCCTAGGCTGTACTGATGAGGGTTTCATCAGGGTGAATGCCTGTTTGCAATCAGAAAGTCATGAAATGATATTCGCAGCAGGTGACATTGCGCATATGACCGCGACTCCCAGGCCAAAGGCAGGCGTCTATGCGGTCAGGCAGGCCCCTTATCTGTATGACAATATCTGTGCATTGCTGCTGGAAAAACCATTAACGCCATTCCGTCCCCAGGATAAATTTTTAAGCCTGTTGTCGCTTGGAGGTAAATCTGCAACTGGTAGCCGGGGCTGGTTAAGTGGGACAGGGGAATGGCTCTGGCGCTTGAAAGACCATATCGACAGGAAATTCATGGGGCGTTTTGAAGCGCTCTATACGAGCACAGCGATGGGCAGTGAGGGAAATATCCCCGAGCATATTGTCCCGATGGCAGAGCGGGAGGAAATACTGGATCAGGGCATGCGATGTGGGGGCTGTGGCAGCAAGGTGGGGGCAATTATTCTAGAAAATGTTCTGGCTGAAGGTGTCCGGGCATGGCAACCGGAAGACGCCAGTATCCTGGCATGGCCAGAAAAAGAGCTGATTCAATCCGTTGACCAGATAAAAGCGCCGTTTGATGATCCCTGGTTGTTCGGTCGTATTGCTGTCCTGCATGCATTGAACGATATCTGGGCCATGAACGCGATTCCCCATTCCATACTGGTGGCTGTAACACTGCCGTTTGCAGGCCGCACGACCCAGGAAAGAGAGTTTTCACAGGTGATGTCAGGTATCAAGTTGGCTTGTGAGGAAAATGGTGTATCACTTCTGGGTGGCCACACCAGTGAAGGGCAGGAGTTATCTATTGCAGTTACCGCTAACGGGCTTCCCGGAACATATCTGTTTAACAAAACCGGGGGAAATAAAGGCGATTTACTGATGCTTAGCAAGCCCCTGGGTACAGGTATAGTCCTGGCCGGTCATATGCAGGGATATACAGCCGGGCGTAATATGAAGAGAGTTCTGGCTCAAATGGCACAATCCAACCAGCACGCCTGGCGGGCACTGGCAAAGGCAGACGTCAGTGCGTGTACAGATGTCAGTGGGTTTGGGCTGTTGGGTCACCTGGCTGAAATGCTGGCAGAATCCGGGCTATCGATTGAACTGGATATGAGCCGGTTACCCCTGCTGGATGGAGTTGAAGCATTGATAGCAGAAGGAGTGCGATCTTCACTTCATTCACAGAATGAAGAAAATTACATAAAATTCAATAGTTTATTAGGAATTAATCATCTGGAACAGCATGCTCTCTGGCCTGTTTTACTGGATCCCCAGACGTCTGGAGGCTTATTGGCAGCGGTGAAAAAAGGGTCGGAATTGCCTCTTGAAGAAGCTGGATTTCATCAAATTGGCTGTATTGTTCAGGCAGAGACACAATCAGCAGCTGAAAATTCAAAGTTTTAGTGAGCTTTTCGATTAAAGCCTCTCATTTTATTACCTTTTTTCTTTTTCTCCTGGCGGAATATTAAGAAAATTCAACCGAATTACAAAATTTTTCCACATTTGTAAAAAAATTCGATTTTAAAAAGGCTTACCGACTACGTATCTTATTGAAAAATACGGTTTATTTTGTTGCTAAAATGAGCTGTTGACGTGTCGTTTTTCAATAAGTCACAATAGCGCGTCTTTTGCTCAGTAGCATCTAGAAAAAATAGAGCGTTGATGGGTTCTTCATTTCCCAATCTTCGCCGTGCAAAGAGCCAGAAGGACCTAAGATCAACCACAAAGGGGGAGTTCATGAAACTTACCAAAATGAAAGTGGCTGTGTTTTCTGCACTTGCCGCGCAGTCAGGCTTTATGGCCGATACTGCTGTTGCACAAGATGCACCAGCTTTAGAAGAAATCGTTATCACGTCCACGCGTCGAGAAACCAGTGTTCAGGACACGCCATTGGCAGTTACAGCATTAAGTGAAGAAGCGCTAACTGTTCAAAATATTGAAAATGCCCAGGACTTAACAGCCAATGTACCGAATGTATTGATATACGGTAATGGTCGCGGCACCGTAAATGGAACATTCAGGATGCGTGGCCTTCCAGGTGTCGGCACCTATGTGGATGGTGTCTGGCAGGTGTCTCAGGTTGGCCTACTACAACGCCAATTTGTTGAACTGGAGCGAGTAGAAGTTCTACGTGGTCCCCAGGGAACACTGGTAGGTCGTGACTCTACTGGTGGATCATTAATGTTATACACAAGAAAACCTGCTGATGAATTTGGTGGTCGCCTGTTAGTCCAGGCTGGATCATTTGATCGTCGTGATGTTAGTGGATCTGTAGACATTCCTTTTGGTGAGACAATCAAAACCAAGTGGACACTTGCCAGTTATGACAAGGATGGTTACGTAGAAAGTGTGACTACTGGCCGGAAACATGGAGAGCTTGAAAATGAAGTACTCCGTGGCGATATCCTTTGGGAGCCAACTGATAATCTCAGTGTGCGTTTTATTCAACAAAAAGATAAGCAGTCACAAACCACTGCAGGTGTTCAGACTTTTATCAACCCGATAGTGGCTCAACGTTTTGGTTGGCAGGTTGGTATTGCTGAAGCTCACGATATTGCCAGTCTTGCAGCTGGTGGCCGAGGCTTTAACAACTTTTCACAAGTCGCAGGCTTTCCAGGTGGTGAACTGGATGAATTCCAAAGCACTAAAGCCTTGACCAGCCCTGATCAGGTCGAACTGGATTCAACAAACCTTACAGTTGAATATGATGTCAACGACGTGATCTCTCTGAAATACATCTATGCAGATACCGAGATTTTTGATGAAGTCTGGACAGATTTTGCAGGGGCTCAATTTAACTTTTTTACCAATTACGATACGCGGACCAGAAATTTTGAAAGTCATGAGTTTCAGGTGAATTTCAATTTGGATAGAGCGTCTGTTGTTGTCGGTTATTTTGATTGGGAACAGGATCAATTATCTCGAGCAACTGAGTGGTCCCATTCAGACTGGAACTTCCCCGATGGTTGGGGTGGTGGCGCTGGTGGTGTAATAGGTGGACCTCCTGTCCCACCAGGATTTTTCCAGACCATAGATGCCGGTATTCCTCAGACACTAAGCTACGATGATGTGTTGGCATCACCAACTTGTCAGGCAACACCAGCTGATTACGGATTCGACTTCAGCTCGTCAGATCCCAATCTGAACCCTTCCATTGAAAGTGGTAATGGTCAGTTCCCGACTATTAATCCTGACCTGGATCCAAATACAGTTGCCGGTTGGCCACGTCCCTGTACTGCCTTTAATTCCTGGGTGCCTTTGTTTGCTACTGTTGTCGGTTTCAATGCTGCCAGCCCGGCTCATGACCGCGGTGCCCGAGAAGAAGTAGACGGCAGAGCATTTTTTGGTGAGATTACTTATGACTTAAGTGATCGTTGGGATGCCACGCTTGGTTTTCGTCGTCATGAACAGGATAACCGCAACTGGAACACACTGGTTCAGGATGCAGTAGCAGCGGGGCAAGTCGAAGCTCGTCCTGAAATCTGGGATCGTGGTTTCGCCAATCCGCAAGGGGCTGTCCAGGTTGCAGTTGATCCAGCATCATTTATTCCTTCTTCGTTTGAAAAGACGACCTGGAAGTTTGCGACCAGCTACGATCTGATGGATGACGTGATGATTTATGCCAGTTATACCGAGGGGTTTAACTCTGGTGGTGTGAGTACCATTGCTGACTCCCTGGGTATCAGGCAGATTCCTTTTAGTCCAGAAACTATTGAGAATATGGAAATTGGACTGAGAGGTGATTTTCTTGATGGCACATTGCGCGTCAATGCCACTTACTTTAATACTGACTGGATTGATATTCAGGCAGCATTTTCAACCACTGACCGTGCAACGGGCGACCCGGTTACAGAAGTATTCACAGCGAATGCTTCAGACGGTGAGGCTGATGGTGTTGAGGTGGAAATCACATACTACTTGAATGATAGTTGGCAGGTGGGTGCGAATATCGGCATTCTGGATACACAGTATGTGAATCTCAAACCTGGTGCTCAGTTGACTGAGCAAACAGAGTTTGGTGGTGCGCCTGATGAAACGTATACACTTTATGCTGACTACAGCTGGAATATGTTTGATGGCGAATTTCAGACTCGCCTGCAAGGTAATTACTTTGGTGAATTCTGGCGCTCTTCAATTCCTAACTTCCGACAGGATGTTTATGGTGGAGGGAGTTCACCAGCAGGTGATATCTGGCGTTGGAACTTAAGAGCGACTTATCAACCAAATGGTACTGATTTGGTTGTCACTGCTTTTGTCAATAATATTACTGATGAAATATTTCTGAATTCAGGATTTATGGACAGCATCTGGCAGTTCGATTTCTCAGGTGTGGATGCACCGAGAGAATGGGGTCTTGGCCTAGAAATGCGTTTCTAAGCCATTTGCTTTAAAAACGTGCAAAGAGCCAGAAGGACTTAATATCAATCACAAAGGGGGAGTTCATGAAACTTACCAAAATGAAAGTAGCAGTGTTTTCTGCACTGGCTGCCCAGGCCGGCTTTATGGCCGATACAGCTGTAGCTCAGAACGATACAGCACTTGAAGAAATTATTATTACTGCCACACGTCGTGAAACTGATGTTCAGGACGTGCCTCTGGCAGTAACCGCCCTGACAGGTGACAGCCTGCAGGATCAGAACATTGAAAACCTGGAAGACCTGACAGGTGTTATACCAAACGTACTGATTGCCGGTGGCAACGGCGGTACTACTTCAGGTCTGTTCTACATGCGTGGTATCCCCAATGTAGGTGTCTACATTGATGGTATCTGGCAGGTATCCAACAACGGCCTGCTGACTCGCGACTTCGTAGAGCTGGATCGTGTGGAAGTACTGCGTGGCCCACAGGGTACGCTGTACGGTCGTGACTCCACCGGTGGTTCTATCCACATGCATTCAAAACTTCCGGCTGATGAATTCGGTATCAACTTGAATATTGGTGCAGGAAACATGGACCGTCGCGATGTCATGGTTTCCGCTGATATTCCCCTTGGTGACAATATTCGTACCAAGTGGACCCTGGGCAGCTATGAGCAGGATGGCTGGGTCAAATCTTTGTCAACAGGTATCAACGCCGGCTGGCAGGATAGCGAAGTATTCCGCGGTGATATCCTCTGGACACCGACAGACAATCTGAGCTTCCGCCTGATTCACCAGGAAGATGATCAGATTGGCCAGCAAGCACGTGTCCAGTCACGCATTGACTATAACGTTGCTAATGTCCAGGGCTTCCAGATGGGTATTGCCCGTGCTGTGGATATTGCCAGTGGCGGTAAATTCAATCCTGCGTATGCGCAGGCAGGTTATCCCGGTGGCCAGCTCGGTCGTTATGAAAGTCGTCTTAAGTCTACAGTTCCTAATGAGCAGTTCCTGGAACAGACCACTTTCCATGCGGACTGGGATATCAATGAAAACCACCACCTTAAGTACATGTATGGCAAGACTGTTAATGATGCCGGTGTATATAATGACTGGGGTGGCTCCGAGTACAACTTTTTCGTGAACTACAACGTTACCAAGCTGGATCTGGAAAGCCATGAAATTCAGCTAACAGGTACTCTGTTTAATGACAATGTTGATTACACACTGGGATACTACTCCTGGGAACAGGAGAGTCGTAACCGTGGCCCAGAGTGGGGTTCAGCAGACTGGACTTTTGCCAATGACGATAACGGAACAGTTCAGACCCTGAACTGGGACGAAGTCCTAGCACATCCAGAGTGTAATGATAGCCCATCTGATCGTGGTCTGACCTTCCCGAATGACGCATGGCCACAGCCTTGTGGCTGGCTTGGTAATATCATTGGCGCGCCATTCGCTTCAGGTTGGGGTTGGCCCCATGCATTCTCTGGTGGTGGTTCCAACAGATCAGATCGCCTGAATGGCCAGACCCAGGACGGAGATGCCATCTTCGGTGAGTTTACATACTACATCGATGAAGCCTGGGACGTGACTGTCGGTTTCCGTCGTCACGAGCAGGATAATGTAGGCACTGTGATGTCAGATGCCCATTTTGCTGCCCAGATTGCCAGTGGAGTGATTGAGCAGCGTCCATTTGAACTCAACACGGCTTTTGCTGATCGTGGCAGAGCAGTCGCCGGTTCGTTTGATGTATTCAATCCAACCAGTTTTGAAGCTGATACATGGCGCTTTGCGACCACTTATGACATCTCTGAAGATATCATGATCTACGCAGGCTACAGTGAAGGCTTTAACTCCGGCGGTGTTTCACAATATGAGGATAGCCTTGGCCCTGTTGAGATTTTCTACGATCCAGAAGTCATCGAAAACTGGGAGCTGGGTCTGCGTGCGGACCTGCTTGACGGTTCTCTGCGTGCCAACGTCACCTACTTCAAAACGGATTGGCTAGGTATTCAGTACCTGGGTACCGTTATTGACCGGGTTTCAGGCACTGAAGCTACAGAACTGGTTCTGCAAAACACAGCCAACGGTGAAGCCGAAGGTGTTGAAATTGAGCTGACCTATCTACCCACTGACAGGCTGACCCTGCAGGCTAACCTTGGTTTCCTGGATACTGCTTACACAAGCATTAATCCTGGTGCACCACTGCCTCAGGATTCCGAGTTTGCAAGGGCACCAGAAACCACTTACATGCTCAGTGCTGAGTATGAGTGGGATAACGTGTTTGGTGGCAACCTGATGGCTCGTGTCCAGACCAACTACTGGGACAGCTACTGGCGTGCATCCACGCTGGAACTGCGTCAAAACTTCCAGGGTCTTGTGTCTGACTCACCAGCCGGTGATCTGTGGATGACTAACGCACGTGCGGTTTGGTCTCCAGCTGACGACAGCTACCAGATCACCATCTGGTAACAACCTGACAGACGAGTACAACTTCAATTCCGGCTTCATGCACGGTGTATGGCAGTTTGACTTTGCTACTGTTGACCGTCCACGTGAGTATGGAATCACTTTCTCAACCCGTTTCTAAGAGAAAGGTGCTCTATAAAAAGAAAGGGAGGCTTCATGCCTCCCTTTTTTTTCGCTTGCCTTTCGGGTTGCTGCTTCATCAGTAGCTACTGCGCTCACTGATACTGCGTTAAAAGCAAAACAGGAGCACTGCGCCCGTACTTCTGTACTGTGCTTGGCTTCCTGTTTTGCTTTTGCCTTGTCTCAGTTTCGCTCGCGACGCTACCAATATTTAAGCTTTATTATGTAAACTTCGCTCGCCAAGTTGTCTGTGTATGGGTTGTCGTTAGCCCCATTTGTAATCAGGAGAGTACTGCGACAGACTTGATCTGGGCAAAGAGGTTCTTGCCAGGAGCGATGTCGAGTTCCTGGACGGCTTTGCGAGTGATGCGTGCAAGGATGGGGCTGGTGTCCAGGGCGAGTTTTACAAGTACCTGTGAAGGATTCTCATCCTGAATTTCTGTCACGGTCACCGGAAAAATATTTTGTATTGAAGTGCCGGATTGATGATCAAGTGTCAGGCTGACATCGTGTGCTGCTATACGCAGACGTACAGTGTCACCAATTTCCAAGTCGGTCCCCGTGACTATGAATGTATGCCCACTGCTATTCAGATGGGTTAGCGCATGGGCTTCATCCTTGCTGCTGACAGTTGCGTTAACCAGGGATTCGGCATCACTGCGATGTGAAAGAGGAAGATCCAGGCGGGTCAGCATTTCCTGGATCGGCCCATTTCCGAGCACTTCCCCTTTCTTCAGAATAACCAGTTGGTCTGCCAGTCTCGCCACTTCATCCGTGGCATGACTGACATAGATTACTGGTATTGCCAGTTCTTTATAAATGTTTTCAAGGAAAGGCAAAATTGTCTGTTTCAACTTGTGATCAAGCGATGACAGTGGCTCATCCATTAACAACAAACCTGGACTTGCGGATAATGTTCTTGCGATGGCAACGCGTTGTTGTTCACCGCCTGATAATGCGTCAGGCTTTCTGTGCAACAGGTTTTCAATCTCAAGCATGTGAGCAGCTTCTTCAATGGATACCTGGCGTTTGCCGGGTGACTGCCTGTTGAAACCATATTCCAGGTTTTCCTGAACATTGAGATGGGGAAACAGACTGGCTTCCTGGAAGACAAAACCAATATTGCGTTCATGGACAGGGACGAACCTGGAGTGATCCTGCCAGGTTTGATCATTGAATCGTATGCTGGCTCCGTCAATATTTTCGAGACCGGCGATTACACGCAGCAAGGTAGTTTTGCCACTGCCGGACGGGCCAAAAATAGCGGTAACGCCTTCGTTTGGCAGCGTCAGGGCGACATCAAGGGAGAATTCTTCCCGTTGATAATTAAATGTTATTCCCAGGGTCATAATTTCAGCACCCTGAATTGCCGGTTTATGGCATAGACACTGGCCAGCATGATGAACGAGAGAAGAAGCAGGGTGCCTGCCATCCAGTGAGCACTGACATAATCCAGGCTTTCCACGTGATCGTAAATGGCAATCGATAACACCCGTGTCTGACCCGGTATATTCCCGCCGATCATCAGCACCACACCAAATTCTCCCAGTGTATGGGCAAAACCCAGGACGCTGGCTGTTAAAAAGCCCGGTCGTGCGAGGGGCAATGTCACTGAAATAAACCTGTCCAGGGGAGTCGCACCGAGAGTGGCTGCCACTTCATGGGGGCGAGCACCCACTGCCTTGAATGCATCCTGTAAAGGCTGGATGACAAAGGGCATGGAATAAATGACAGAGCCTATGACAAGTCCGGTAAAGCTGAAGGCCAATGACTCGCCGGTCAGTGCTGAAATGGGACCGTTGGCACCCAGTAGCAAGAGCAGATAGAAACCAAGAACGGTTGGGGGCAATACCAGGGGCAGGGCAATTATAGCCTCTAGAAGATATTTTTTGCGCCACTGCGTTCTGGCCAGCCACCAGGCCACGGGAGTACCAATCAGCAAAAGCAGGAAGGTTGAAACAAGCGCCAGCCTGATGGTCAGAAAAAAAGCGGAGAGGTCGGCGGCTGACATCATCGAGGTATATTAAACCCGTTGCCGGTAATGATCTGGCTGCCGGCATTGCTTTGCATGAATGCAATAAACTCCCTGGCAGCTGAATTCTCTGAAAGTAAAACAGCTTGCTGCTCGATAGGTGAATAGTATTGTTCAGGTACCGGCCAATAACTGCCCGCCTGCATATAGTTGCCGTAAATGATTTGTGAAAAGGGAATCAGCGCCATATCAACATCACCACTGATGGCGAAATGGTAGGTCTGCCCGATGTTGGGGCCCATAACGATTCTATCCTGAAGCTCGTCCCAAAGATTCAACTTCGTCAGGAACTCTTCGGCAGCCCTGCCGTAGGGTGAAAGCCTGGGATTGGACAGTGCCAGTAATTCAAAATCTTTTTCCATGAGTACATTCGGACCGAGGGATCTTGTGTTTACACTCCATAGCACCAGCCTTCCCAAAGCATAAGTAAAACGTGAACCGGAAATAACTTTGCCATCTTCTTCAAGAATGGCGGTCCGTTGTGCCTCATCTGAGAGAAAAATATCAAAGGATTCCCCCTGGAGTATGCGACCAAATAACTGGCTGCTGGTGCCAGGTGTCAGAATCACCTCGTGATCTGTCAGCAATTCAAACTCTTTTTTGAGTTCTTCCGCAGTGAAATCAAAATTACCTGTGACGGCAATAGATACCTGTTCGGCTTTTAATAAAGGGGATAACAGGCAGCCAGCCAGAAGCACAAAGACTGCACTAATACGCGGTATCCCCACTGTGAAAAATATGCTCATAGTGCCAGATTATGCCATAGGCTAACTGGATGCAGAGCTTGATAGCTGCAGGTTTGCAGAAACTTGTCTGGCGATATTTTTATCACCGAGCAGCAATAGTGCTTCAATAAAATCGGTAGGGGCGTTTTGTTTCCGGCAGTCTTCGACCAATTGCTGGATATGAGCTTTTCTTTCAATGTCTGATAAACGTGTAATCATCAGCAACTTGCGAGCAAATTCAGGATCTTCTTTTGCAGCACTGATCAGGGTGATGAAAGTTTCATTACTAGAAGGGTTGCTCAAGATGTTGCCCCCAGACTCACGAGGAACAAAACGATACCGATAATGTTCATTAACAATACCAATGCAGGAAAAATGACCGGTTTCTCACCCCTGAATAAAGCGATCTGACCAAGAATGACGCCGCTTAATAAAAGAGCAACAGCAAAGGAAGCTGAAATACCAAGGTCACCATATCCTGGAATGACCTCATTCTGACTTAACCGGCCTGAAGCAAAATAGAAAATGATCATAGCAAGTAGCAGGCAGGCAGAAGCGATGCCTGAAAAAAGCGGTTTCTTATTCATTAAGTCAGAAGTTTCATTCATGGCTTGCACTTGTAAAAAAAGAGGCAGAAGCCTCTTTTTTGAATCAGACTTTCAGTCTTGGAAAAACTTTCCTGATATTGTGTTCAAAAATATTGGTCTTATCTTCATCCGAGATAGCCGCATTGTCGATATAGCGTTTCGTGTCATCGAAGTAATGCCCGCTCTCAGGGTCAATACCCCGAACAGCGCCAACCATTTCGGATGCGAACAGGATATTCTTGTTATCAATAACATTCAGCAGCATGTCGATGCCTTTTTGATGGTATACGCATGTATCGAAAAAGACATTGTTCATCAATAGCTCATCCAGCGGAGGGAGTTTGAGCATGTCGGCCAGCCCGCGGAATCGACCCCAGTGATACGGAACTGCACCACCACCATGGGGAATGATGAATTTGATCGAGGGGAAATCCTGGCACACCGTGCTTTGCATAAGCTGCATAAATGCTGTGGTATCGGCACTGAGATAGTAGGAGCCGGTAGAGTGAAATGCCGGGTTGCAGGAGCCACTGACATGAATCATGGCCGGCACGTCCAGTTCGACCATTTTCTCGTAGATCGGGTACCAGTACCTGTCGCCCAGGGAGGGTGAGTCGAATTTGCCCCCCGAGGGGTCCGGGTTCAGGTTGCAGCCAACAAAATCAAATTCATTCACACAGCGTTCCAGCTCTGCAACAGAATTGGACAGGTCAGTGCCCGGGCTCTGGGGAAGGGCGCAGGCCCCGATGAAATTATCAGGGTATAGCTGGGTTACGCGGTATATCAGCTCATTAGTGTGTTCAGTCCAGTACTTGCTGGTCCACTCATTGCCGATATGGGGGCCCATCCATGATGCACGGGGTGAGAATATCGTTCTGTCCGTGCCTCTTTCCCGCTGCAGTTTTAATTGGCTGTTTTCAAGGCTTTCCCTGATCTGATCATCAGTGATGTTAATCGTTCCTTTTTCGCCTTTGTGAGCTGTATCCGCTTTCAAAGCCTCTTTCTGGGCATCTCGGTATTCACCCAGTTCATCTGGGGCGGTTGTGTAGTGACCATGGCAATCGATAATCATACTTCTATAAAACTCCGGTACTGAAAATATGGCGGCTAAGATAGCAAATTTACCGGGGGCATGCAGTCTTCAAATCAGGGTTAAGAGCCTTTCCATTTCAGGGCAATTGCACGTTACACTCACCTTCCAAACCCATTTTTGAATCTGTGTCGCTGTATGAAAGCAGAAACCGGCACGATGTATTAACAGACAGGATCGGAGGTGCGAAATGAGTGATCAGGTCACAAGAGATAAAAGAGAAATCCGCGAATTAGTGGATAACTGGGCAATATTCAGTGACTCCGGGAACTGGGAGCGCTTTGCCCAATGCTGGCATGAAGATGGATTCATGTGTGCGACATGGTTCCAGGCTCCGGCTGCTGATTTTATCAAGGCACGTCGGGAAGGTTTTGAGAAAGGTGTCAGTATTATCCATTTTCATGGGGGTTTTACCTGTGATGTTGAGGGTGATAGAGCGGTTGCCCAGACCAAGATGACCATCAACCAGCGCGCACCTGTGCACGAAGTCGTCGTGGATGTGGTGTGTACAGGCAGATTTTACGATTTCTTTGAAAAGCGGGACGGAAAATGGGGCATGGTCCGACGCCAGCCCATTTATGAAAAGGATCGCCTGGATGTCGTAGACCCAAATGCATCACTGGTTCTGGATCCTGAAATTCTGGCCGGATTTCCAGTGGGTTATCAGCACCTGGCCTACCTTCAGTCCCAGATTGGTTATGCGGTCGCAAAGAGCGGTCTGCCGGGGCTGAAGGGCCCTGAAGTGGAGAAGCTCTATGCAGAAGGCCAGGCCTGGCTGGCAGGGGCGGATTCACCGGGACGACCGGATATCGTCAAATAGGAGTTACAGCGTGTTTCTTGTTTCTTAACAACAGGCTATTCCTGTATCATAGCGAGCCAGGTTATTTATTTAAGTCCTTTATTTCC
>Ga0181558_10000083_pt1 | contig 74880 bp, 45 predicted proteins | sample 011ome_22_FD_133754 | JGI IMG/M metagenome (GOLD analysis project Ga0181558, IMG submission 133754) | Coastal salt marsh microbial communities from the Groves Creek Marsh, Skidaway Island, Georgia - 011507BT metaG (megahit assembly) | ecosystem: Environmental > Aquatic > Marine > Intertidal... | reverse complement strand
TTTGTACCTAAAGAAAATGGCGTAAAATCTAAAACGGGATTTTCTTGTAAGACTCCATCAATCACATTATAAAATGTTGGAACTTCATTGCCTAAGGTTCCTTGGCTAATACCCAAGGCTTTTATTTTTTCTAGAAATTCTAAGGGAATATCAATCTCATTTTCTTCTGGCCAAACCTCGTTTGGAGTGGCTCCTGAAGCTCCTGAAGATTTGCGCAATGGAATTTCTATTTGGTAATAATTTTGTGTGAAATCATTCCCCATTCTAATAAACCCTACTAAGCTTCCTTCTTCAAAGCTATCCGTTTCACCATCTTCGGCATGGATAAACATTTTCAGTTTTTTGTACTGACGCATGTCCACATTGATGTTTTTGAAAACACCTCTCGCATCTTCAGATTCCAACTCACAAACATCCAATACTAAGGATTGTTCGTTTTGACGCACAATGCTGTTGTTGTTGTTTAATTGTTCGCGCTCAACTCCTGGTGGAGATACATAACCGCCATCATTTTCTTGAATCCCTACGATTCCAACACTAAAATCAGTGGGATCGGACAGCGTCGCCTCATTCGACTCTTCATCTAATGATAACTGATAACGACGCCAATCGCTTCGTACTAAATCCAAGGTTCCAAATCGAAGCACTGTTGATTCTGTGAACTCTTTTAAATACATACGTGCAAATCGAATGGATCTAAAATCGGATATTCCTCCAACATCATTTGTGAATTCTGAAACTGGTATTCGAAACTGATACCAGTTGATTGTTCCAGAAGAAGACCCATTTGGCAAAGTGATATTTGAAACTGATTTTCTATCAACTATAAAGGAGTTGCTTGGATTATTTAGATCTGAAGTAGAGATATCTATTTCATATTCATAATAACTGTCTATGGTATTCATAGTGTTATCTCTATTAATATCTTCTACATCTGGAAGTGTTGTAGAACCACGATCGGTGTCTGAAACCGTATCTGGTGAATTTCTTTCAAGTCCATTATATCTTTTGTAACGCTCAAAAATATCCCCTTCTGTATTTAGGTAATATTTGTAATTATCATTTGCTGGATCTTCAAGTGCTCTAAAGGCAGTGAATCGTGCGTCGGAGGTGTTACTTTCTTCGATATCATCATAGCCATCCAAACCAACATCCTGATTGTTGCGTTCGGAGCCTTGCGATGAAAACGCATAAATTAAGGACTGATTTTGAGGCGTTACGGTTCCCCATGTGGTTGGTGATAAAAAACTAATGTCACCATCTTCTGGAAGTCCATTTTCATATTGTTTCTTTCCATCTTTAATAACATCTTCCGAAATGTTCCCTAAATTAAACACTAATTTTCCACCAGGATTAGAGGGGTTGTCCAAAAAGGGATCCATCAACCAAAACTCAATGTATTCTACATTTGATTGTTCAAAATCTGTAGAGGTGAGTTGTCTGGTGATTCCTGCCCAACTGTTTTGTGGTGTTTCTAAAATCCCGTCTGCAGCATCGGGCTTATAATTGTAGGGGCCTCTTTCTGTAGGGTTATAAACTAAATCTAAGGTGTTGATAACGGTGTACTGTCCAGTAACGATGTCAACTTGTGGAAACAGTTCATCAATAAAAACTCTCCTAGCATAAAGATCAGAAACATCGTCATCTGTAATGCTTCCAGGGCGTTGGCTGCTGTAAAAAATAGGATCGACTGTGTACCAGTTTAAGTGTGCTCTATCAAATCCGTTCTGATACCCTAACTCATCTTCACCACCTTCTGTATATACACGCCCAAGACCTTTAGGGCGACTTGATAAAAACCAAGATTGTGGACTTAATAAACTAATCCCATTTTGTGTGCCTTCAAAATCATCAACATAAGAAGTGACTTCACTGTCAAAATCGGTTCCTTTTGGAGCACCCGGTTTTAAATAGGCAAACTCCCCTCGTAAGGAGAGGTTGGATGCTACATCCGTATCAATGTTTGGTAGTTTGTTTGCCAATCGGGTGAGGAATGGAACTTCTGTTGAATAGTTTCCATTAAACCCAAAAATAGTATTGTTGATTGATTCGCTGCCATAATTTGCTTTTTGTGTTATGGGGCGTTCATTTAAGTTTAAAACGGTGGCGCCTAACACAAAGTTTTCGTTGAATTGGTGCTCTACGTTAATTCCTGTAAAACGTTTTGTTTGTTGTCCAAAGACCGCATTGTTTTCAACCGACACCTGAATAGGGGTATTTGAAGCTTGTAATGAGGGATCTAAAATTTGGACAGTTCCAATTTGATAATTCACGGTATAGTCAACACCTTCTACAAGGACACGTCCTCCAGCAGTTACTTTTACAGACCCTCGTGGGACATTAAAAGCGCCAATCGGAATGCCTGAACTTCCAGAAGATTTATAGCGACCCCGCATCAAAAATTTGTTTTTTTCACTGTCTTGTAACGCTGCTGTTTTTGTGCTCTTGTAGAGGGATCTATAAACGTATTTTGATTGATTCGCGTTATAGGTTGTTTGGTCGCCTTCATAGTTTTCAGAACCATTGAGTCGCAGGGTTTCAAACAAATAATTTCCAAAAGGCTCTACTTTGGTGAATATAATTTTACCGTTTTGAGGAATGACGGTAACACCCGGAACAAAATCAAAAAAACCATCACCTTTGTTCTGAGGATCGTTATTAAAGTTTAATCGATCGAAGTTAAACAATCGAATTAAAGGCGTTTCCTCTATTGGGTCATTGTTTCCTGTGGGCACTGGAAATGGATCCGAACCTGCGGGTGTGATATAGTTGAGTGCTGAGGTTTCATTATAGAAAATATTTAATTTAAAATCTTCTTGATCTAATTGATTGGCTCCTGTATTATAAATGTTTTTCATCATCAAATCCCATATAGGAAGATTGACGTTGGTAACGGCACTCTTTAACATTTTTAGGACTAAACTCTGATTGGTAACGGTTTGTATGTTTGTATTCTGATCCACCTCAACATCCGTTGCGGCGAGTCCGTCATTTGCAAACTCTCCAACTTGATACACTTGATCTCCAACTGTATATTGATAAGCAACGGCTAAGACCTCATCATTTTGAAGGCGTTGATTTAAAGAAATATATCCTAATTGGGTGTCAACTGTAAACTCGTTTCCTTGAGTTAATTTTCGCGCATTTTCGAGCTTTCCATAATCAAATCCTTCATTGACCCCGGGGATTAAAAATCCTGATTGGACGGTAGCAATATCTCGGACGGCTTCAGAAAGCAGAGAGCCAGTGCCGATATTTGTAGGATCAAACTTATTATTTCCATTATCTGGATATGCATTGGGGCCTACATTTACAAATCCTGTTGGAATTGCTGTTAACCCAATCTCTGAAGATTCTCCTAAATCTTGGAGTGCAACAATATTTCGGACGTTTTCAATACGATTCGTTCTGTTGGTTATCCAAACTTCTACCCTTGTAATTTGAACTTGCGAGTTGATAAATGGATAGTTTTTGAGTGCATCATCATATCGTTCTCTAAAGTAATGGCCTAGAAAAAAATGCCTGTTTTCATCATAATCTAAACCAAAAAACTCAAAGTCTTCTAATGTCCCTCCACCCTGTGCAGTCACTGAACGTGTTTCGGATTGTTGCTCAGAAAACACGGCTGTAACTCTTGTTTTTCCAAACTGTAATTCAGTTTTTACACCAAATAAGCTTTGTGCCCCTGTAATAAGGGAACTATTGAGAGGCATGCTTACATTACCGAGTTCGAGTTTTTGTAAAATTGAGTCTTCATTATCAGAATTAAGTTTATTTAATTCTTTTTGAGCAAGGTTTTGTGCTCCACCATTGGGATCTGAAAGGAGTTGTCTTCCTGAATCTTCTAATTGTCTTCCTTTGTTAAGTAATTTTCCTTCTTTTTCACCAAGCAGTTCTTCTGGATTATTAAGTGGTGTGTATTCAATTTTGAATAAATTCTGAAAATCAAAAGTGGATTGGGTGTCATAATTCGCATTGACGATTAATCGGGTTCCTACTTTTCCTGTCAAACTTAAACTAATCCGTTGATCGAAATCAAATGTAAAATTACTTTGATTTCTTGGTGAAAATGCTGGATTTTCTTGTTTTGTATACATCACTCCAAGATCCATTTCAACAGATCCTTGTGGGACTACCGAAATTACATTACTCCCAAATATGGTTTCAAAAAACTTGGAGTTGATGTATAAATCTGGAATTAGATTTTTCTTAGCTTCTTCAGAGCCTTCTTTCTTTCCGTCTAGCGCAGCTAATTTTTCTTTGTAATAGGCTTTCAAACTTTCTTTGACAACTAAGTCTTGAAATTCTTTTGGTGTTAAGATAACAGGGTAATTAATATTGAAATCCCCAACGGTTGAGGTGTAGAAATAGCGGTCTGTAAGTGGGTCGTAAGTGTATTTACTTTCAATACTCGCTGGATCTGGCGTATCTAGTTTTCCAAACGAAAAGGTGGTGGATGTAGAATCTCTAACAGTCGTAGGTTCTTGTGCTAACAAAGCTGAGGTACTATGCAAAAACAAGACTGCAAAAAAGAGCCTTTTAAAATATGGTTTATAGTTAGCGGTTTTCAAGTGATTTACAGGTTTTTAAGCGCTTCCTTAATAATAAATTCTACAGTGGCATCTGGGGAAGATCCTACGATCTTATCGACAATGCGTTCGGATTGTTTTTTCATAAAACCTAAAACTTCTAAAGCAGATAACGCTTCATCTTTGTTTGTATTGTTTTGAGTCAAGGAAGTTTCATCAATATCATAAATTTTAAGAATTTTATCTTTTAAATCGATGATGACTCTTTGTGCTGTTTTAAGACCAATGCCTTTTACGGATTGTATCAAAGCTACGTCTCCGACAGCAATTCCTTCTCTAATTTGTTTGGGTGTAAGCGATGAAAGCATGGTACGTGCAGTATTTGCGCCAATTCCACTAACAGAAATTAACAGTCTAAAAATTTCTCTTTCTGAAGCACTAATAAATCCATAAAGCGTATGAGAATCTTCTTTCACCTGAAGGTGGGTGAAGATTTTAATTGCTTCTTGATCTGGTATTTGAGAAAATGTATGAAGTGAGATGTTAATAAAATACCCAATACCATTACAGTCTATAATGACGTGAGTAGGAGTTTTTTCAACTAATTTACCCTCAATGTGTGTAATCATATCTTCGCTTCCTTTGAACTTCAAATGTACTAAAATAATACAATATTTTAAGAAGAAAAAAGAAAGGGATTGAGAGTGTTAATTTGCTGCTTTTCCTTTTTGCTGTGCATCAACGACCGCAACAGCAGTCATATTCACTATTTCATCGACACTGGCGCCTAGTTGTAAAATGTGAACAGGCTTGCGTAATCCCATCACAATTGGTCCAATAGATTCTGCTTTATTGAGTTCTTTTAACAATTTGTAGGTAATGTTTGCCGATTCTAAATTTGGAAAAATTAGTGTATTTACTTTTTTATTTGCTAGTCTAGAAAAAGGAAAGTTTTCTTTTAACATATCACTGTTCAACGCAAAATCTGTTTGTAATTCTCCATCTACTAATAAATCTGGGTGTCTTCGATGCAGATACGAAACCGCTTCTCTTACCTTAGTTGCAGTTTTATCCTTAGATGAGCCAAAGTTTGAGTATGAAGTCATCGCCATCACAGGTTCTATACCAAACATTTTAACAACGCCTGATGTCATTTGTGCAATTTTTATCAGATCGTCTGCAGATGGATTTATATTGATCGCTGTATCACTCAAAAACATAGGGCCCCTTTGTGTAATCATCACATTAGTGGCGGCAATTCGTGTGGTTCCGGGTGCCATCCCAATTAAATTCAACATTGGTTTTAGTACGGATCCATAATTAGTAGAATATCCAGAGACAAGAGCATCAGCATCCCCTTCATTTACCATCATTGCCGCAAAATAATTACGTTCGCGCATTAATTTTTGAGCCGCTAAAAGTGTAATGCCTTTTCGCTGTTGTTGTTTCCAATATATTTCAGCGTATTTATTTTTTTGAATACTACTTTCATCGGATTTTGGGTCGATAATCAACACTTCATCATCAAATTCCAATTCTTCCATCAAACGTTCTATTTCATCTCGTCGTCCTAATAAAATAGGAGTTGCCACCCCTTCTTCTAAAACAATTTGTGCTGCTTTAAGCACATTTAATTGATCGGCTTCTGCAAAAACAACACGTTTCGGATTTAGTTTTGCTCTGTTAAATAAAAGTCTTACAATTTTATTGTCGGACCCCATACGCTCTAAAAGGGTGTCTTCGTAATGCTCCCAATCCGTAATTGGCGCTAAGGCCACACCGCTTTCGATTGCCGCTTTTGCTACTGCGGGCGGAATTGCTGCAATCAGACGAGGGTCAAATGGTTTTGGAATGATATAGTCTTTGCCAAAAGTCAATCGTGTTTCTCCATAAGCAATATTTACTTGTTCTGGAACGGGTTCTTTTGCAAGATCGGCCAGTGCAATAACCGCTGCTTTTTTCATTTCTTCATTAATAGAGGTCGCTCTCACATCTAAGGCACCTCTAAATATGAACGGAAAACCAAGTACATTATTGACTTGATTAGGAGTGTCACTTCGTCCCGTTGCCATAATGATATCGTCTCGTGTTTTAACTGCGAGATGGTATTTTATTTCTGGGTCTGGGTTTGCCATTGCAAACACAATTGGATTTTTTGCCATTGTGATGAGCATTTCTGGGCTTACAATATCAGAAGTCGAAAGACCAATAAATACATCGGCATTTTTCATTGCTTCTTCTAAAGTATCAATAGTTCGTTGAGTTGCAAACTCGGCTTTCTGAGACGTTAAATTTTCACGATCTTTTCTGATGACTCCTTTACTGTCTAGCATTACAATGTTTTCGCTTTTCGCACCAAATGATTGGTACAACCGTGTACAAGAAATAGCTGCAGCACCAGCACCACTTACTACAATCCTTACATCTTGGATGTTCTTTTCAGCAATTTCTAAGGCATTCAATAGGGCGGCGGCAGAAATAATTGCTGTTCCATGCTGGTCGTCATGCATCACAGGAATATCGAGTTCTTCTTTCAGACGTTTTTCAATTTCAAAGGCTTCTGGCGCTTTGATATCTTCTAAATTAATTCCTCCAAAAGTGGGAGCTATATTTTTAACTGTTTGAATAAATTCTTCTATATTTTCAGTATTTACTTCGATATCAAACACATCAATATCGGCAAATATTTTAAAGAGCAACCCTTTTCCTTCCATCACTGGTTTGGAAGCTTCTGCACCAATATTTCCTAACCCTAAAACGGCGGTTCCGTTTGTAATAACAGCGACTAAATTTCCTTTAGCGGTATATTTATAGGCGTCGGATGGATTTTTTTCTATCGCCAAACAAGGAGCCGCAACTCCGGGAGAATAGGCCAATGCCAAGTCTCTTTGGGTTGCATATTTTTTTGTAGGGACTACTTGTATTTTTCCTGGAGAAGGTTTTTGGTGATAAGCGAGCGCTTCTAAATCGTGTTTACTCAATTTTGACATATTCGTTGGTTTGATCTACAAAGTTAGACACTTCAGTGTAATAATGAAATTTTATGGCTGTTCTTTTACAAAACTTAGAAACCTACCCTAAAATCTAAAAACAGGATTTGCTTAAAAATTTAAATTAAAATCCGACCGCTGTATCATCACCTCTTGGATCTGCACCTCCTTCTAGTTTACCGTCAGGCATAATCAAAATGGCATCTACTTTTCCTATGATTGGTGAATTTGAATGATCTATAGAATATCCTAATTTTTTTAATGAATTAAAAACAATGGTGTCAAAAGAGGTTTCAAATTTGATGTTATCTGGCAACCATTGATGGTGAAACCGTGGTTTTGTAACCGATTCTTGCATGCTCATATTATACTCCAAAACGTTCAGAATATTTTGCATCACAGACGTAATTATTGTAGAACCTCCTGGTGACCCTAATACCATTTTGAGTTTACCATTTGTTTCAATAATAGTTGGCGACATGGAGCTTAACATTCGTTTTTGGGGGGCGATTGCATTGCTCTTAGCACCTACTAAACCATACATGTTTGGTTCTCCGGGTTTGGCACTAAAATCATCCATTTCATTATTTAAAAAGAATCCGCCATCCTCAACATAAACTTTAGATCCATAAGCTGCGTTTAAAGTAGTGGTCACGGCTAGGCTGTTTCCAAAAGGATCCACTATTGAATAATGGGTAGTTTCATCACTTTCATATCCTGGGATTGAACCTCTGGTGAGTACGCTGGACTTTGTGGCTTTTTCCCAATTAAAATCGGACATGCGCTTGTTAAGGTAGTCCTCAGACATTAAACTGTCTGTTGGGATGTTTACAAAATCTGGATCTCCTAAAAAGTAAGATCGGTCTGCGTAAGCCCTGCGTTCTGCTTCTACAAGTAGTTGGATGTACTCCATTGAATTGTGCGCGTACTGTTTGATGTCATAAGGGGCTATACTTTTTAAAATTTGTGCCATACAAATACCTCCGCTTGAAGGTGGAGGCATCGAAATGATTTTATGTTTTTTATATATAAATGTGATTGGATCTCTCCATTTAATTTCATAGTTAGCCAAGTCTTCAAGGGTCATAATACCCCCTAATTTTTGAACTTGATCAATTAAAATAGTAGCGGTTTTTCCTTTATAAAATTCATCTCGACCATTTGCTTTAATACGTTTTAATGTTTCGGCCAACTTGGGATATTTGATTGTATCCCCTGCTTTCCAGTTGTTGTCTAGTAGGATAATTCTTTTATTAGCTTGCCTAAAATTTTGTTTGTTTTTATTTAAGTATTTTGCTTGATTTTTTGTTACAACAACTCCGTTACTGGCTAGCTTTATGGCGGGATCTATCAATTTTTCAAAAGGAAGTGACCCGAATTTTTTATGGACTTCGAAGAGTCCCGCAATTGTTCCGGGAACACCAACAGCCAGAGCACCTATTTTACTTGAAACTGGGTTTACAGTTCCATCTTCATCAAGATACATGTCTTTTGTAGCTGCTATGGGTGCTTTTTCTCGGTAATCTAAGCTGCCTGTCGTACCATCCTTCATTCTATAAACCATAAAACCACCACCACCAATATTGCCTGCTACGGGATATGAGACTAACAATGCTAAATCGGTCGCAATCATGGCATCAAAAGCATTGCCGCCTTGCTTCATAATCGAAACCCCTATTTTGGAGGCTTCTTCTCTAGCGGAAACCACCATGGCTTTTTCTACAATAAGACCATGGGTTTTGTCAACTGGGAGCGTCTTAACTTTTGTGTTGCACTGAATACATAAAATTGAAATGAGCAGGAGAGAGATGGTTTTGTTCATGATTGTAGTTTTAGTTTAAAAAGGGGACTATTTTAATCATTACCTCAATTGTTATTAATTATAACATTTAGGATTAACTTTATAATTTAGGGTTATAAAATTAATAAAGATTTTAACACTAGTCTTTTAAAAACTTAATATTTCTTTTTAGTCCTGAAAATTTTGTGCGTTTTACAGCTGAATGTTGAAATACTTTACTGAATGTTTCTTGTGTAATTTCTTCCCAATCTTTTTTGGTCATGGACAACAATTCAGGTTTGGGATTGAATAAGGGTTCGTTATGTGCTTTTGAAAATCGATTCCATGGACACACATCCTGACATACATCACAACCAAACATCCAGTTATCAAATTGTCCTTTCATTTTGGAGGGAATTTGCTCTTTGAGTTCTATGGTAAAATAGGAGATACATTTACTCCCATCAACGCCATATTCTGAAGTAATTGCTTCAGTTGGACAAGCATCTATACAAGCTGTACAACTGCCACAATGGTCTGTTACAGGCAAATCGTAATCCAATTCTAAATCAATAATTAGTTCTGCAATGAAATAAAAAGAACCCACTTGCTGGGTCAGTAAATTGCTGTGTTTTCCAATCCATCCTAGTCCTGATTTTTTGGCCCATGCTTTTTCTAAAATTGGAGCGGAGTCCACAAAAGCACGACCATGCACCTCCCCTATTTCTGCCTTAATAAATTCGAGAAGTTGTTTGAGTTTATCTTTAATTACAAAATGATAATCTCTACCGTAGGCATACTTACTTATTTTTGGAGCTTCTGGATCGTGTTGAGTATCTTCAGGAAAATAATTATAGATTAATGACACAACACTTTTGGAGTCTTCTACTAACAATGTAGGGTCCAAACGTTTGTCAAAATGATTTTCCATGTATTGCATTTTGCCATGGCTATTCGTTTTAAGCCAAGACTCCAAACGGGGTGCTTCTTCTTCTAAAAAACCGGCCTTGCTCACACCACAAGATAAAAACCCCAGGCGTTTGGCCTCAGATTTTATTAAGCTAGTATAGTGGTTTTTTAAATTCATTTTAATGTCACACTGAGCGCCGCCGAAGTGCTAAATCAACTAATCCATATTTTTATAATGCGTTGCATTCCTACATTCTGAAAGGATTTGCAACATATCAAAATCTCCATTTATGAAGGCTTGTTTTTTCAATCGTGTCCATCCTTTAATTTTCTTTTCAAAATAAATTGCTTGCAAAACATCGTTAAATTCTTGATGAAATGCTAAAATCAAAGGTCTTCTGTTATAAGTATATGCCTCTTTGTTAAATCCAAATTGATGTTCGTTGAACCTTTTTTCTAAATTGTTTGTTATCCCTGTATAATAAGCTTCATCAGAGCATTTAAGAATATACACGTACTATAAATACATAATAAAAACTTTTTTAGGGCTTCGACGTTCAGCCTGACACTATTTTAAAATTAATCTTAAAACAATCCTCCTTGAATATCGCCTTTGATACGTCCTAAATGTTTATAGGCAAGTTCGGTCACTTCTCGACCTCTTGGGGTTCGCATAATAAATCCTTGTTGAATTAAAAAAGGTTCGTAAACTTCTTCAATCGTTTCTGGGCTTTCACTCACGGCGGTTGCAATGGTGGTGACCCCAACAGGACCTCCTTTAAATTTATCAATAATGGTGGTCAAAATTTTATTGTCCATTTCATCCAATCCATGGGCATCAACATTCAGGGCTTTCAACCCAAATTTAGCGATGGCAATATCAATTTTCCCGTTGCCCTTAATTTGTGCAAAATCTCTAACGCGACGTAACAGTGCATTAGCTATACGAGGGGTTCCTCGACTACGACCTGCAATTTCTATAGCAGCCTCCATATTGATGGGGACTTTTAAAATCTCTGCACTTCTTTGAATGATTGTTGACAACAGTTCGGTTGAATAGTATTGTAAGCGACTGCTAATACCAAATCGGGCACGCATTGGAGCAGTTAATAGCCCAGACCTTGTTGTTGCTCCTATTAAGGTAAAAGGGTTTAAGTTGATTTGAACCGTGCGTGCATTGGGTCCAGATTCAATCATAATATCGATTTTATAATCTTCCATTGCAGAATATAAATACTCTTCTACAATTGGGCTCAAACGGTGAATTTCGTCAATAAATAATACGTCTCTATCTTCCAAATTGGTAAGTAAGCCTGCAAGGTCTCCTGGCTTGTCCAATACAGGGCCTGAGGTGACTTTGATTCCAACCCCAAGTTCATTGGCAAGAATATGTGCTAGGGTAGTTTTACCGAGTCCTGGAGGTCCATGAAACAAGGTGTGATCCAAGGCTTCGTCGCGTTCAACAGCGGCTTCTACAAAAATTTGTAGGTTTTCAAGAACTTGGTCTTGCCCTGCAAAATCATCAAATGAAAGGGGTCTTAATACCTTTTCAATATCGTGTTCTTCAGCTGAGAAATGGTCGTCGGTTGGATCCAGATTTTCATTCATATACACAAATATAAAGAAAAAGCCTTTCTTGTTTTTAAGAAAGGCTTTTAAATATATTATTTAGTTGCTTAGTATCTAGTGTTGTAGTTCTTCTTCTCCTTCTTTTAAAGGGATGTGTTGTTGCACAAAGTCTTCATCATGACCTGGCTTGCTATAATCATAAGCCCAACGATGTACGTGAGGGATTGCTCCTGGCCAGTTTCCATGCATGTGTTCTACAGGTGTGGTCCACTCTAAAGTATTAGATCTCCATGGGTTTTGTTCTGCTTTTTTACCATAGAACATACTGTGTACAAAGTTCCATAAGAATACCAATTGAAATAATCCACCAACAAGTGCAAAGACGGTAATTAGTATCTGAACATTTGAAGTGTCGTCAAATAATGGGAAGTTACTGTTGGTATAATAACGTCTTGGCAGTCCTGCCATTCCAATAAAGTGCATTGGGAAAAATACGCCATAAGCACATATTGCTGTGACCCAAAAGTGAATGTATCCTAAGTTTTTATTAAGCATTCGTCCAAACATTTTTGGGAACCAATGGTAAACCCCTGCAAACAATCCGTACAATGCTGATATCCCCATTACTAAGTGGAAGTGTGCCACAACAAAATAGGTGTCATGAACATTAATATCTAAAGCACTGTCGCCAAGTATGATTCCTGTTAATCCTCCTGTAATAAAAGTAGAGACCAAGCCAATTGAAAACAACATGGCTGGATTCAACTGTAAATTTCCTTTCCATAAGGTAGTAATATAGTTGAATGCTTTTACAGCAGATGGGATGGCAATAAGTAAGGTCGTGAATGTAAATACGGATCCTAAAAATGGATTCATTCCTGAGATAAACATATGGTGTCCCCATACGATTGTTGACAAGAAGGCTATCGCTAAAATAGAGGCAACCATTGCGCGGTATCCAAAAATAGGTTTCCGAGAATTTGTTGCAATGACTTCGGACGTAATTCCTAGGGCTGGAAGTAATACGATGTAAACTTCTGGATGTCCTAAGAACCAAAATAAGTGCTCAAATAATACGGGAGATCCACCTTGATAATGTAATACTTCCCCTTGAATAAATATATCTGATAAGAAGAATGAGGTTCCAAAACTACGGTCCATGATGAGTAATAAGGCCGCCGATAATAATACGGGAAAGGATACGACTCCAATCACAGCAGTGATAAAAAACGCCCATATTGTTAAGGGAAGTCTTGTCATTGACATTCCTTTTGTTCTGAGGTTTAGAACTGTTACAATATAGTTTAGTGATCCTAATAATGAGGAGGCAATAAAAATAGCCATGGACACCAACCATAAAGTCATTCCAGCTCCAGACCCTCCTTGCGCTAGTGGCAAGGCACTCAATGGAGGATAAATTGTCCAACCTGCTGCTGCCGGTCCTGCTTCAACAAATAAGGAAATAATCATGATTACACTTGATAAAAAGAATAACCAGTAAGAGATCATATTAAGAAATCCTGAAGCCATATCTCGTGCTCCAATTTGCAATGGAATTAATAAGTTACTAAAAGTTCCACTCAAACCAGCGGTCAGAACAAAGAATACCATAATGGTTCCATGAATGGTTACTAAGGCTAAATAGATATCAGCATCCATTACACCGCCTGGTGCCCACTTTCCTAGAAGGGCCTCAAAAATTACATTTGGTTCTGTTGGCCATGCAATTTGCATACGCATTAACAAAGACATTAAAATTCCTATCACTCCCATAATAACCCCAGTAATTAAATACTGCTTGGCGATCATTTTGTGATCCTGACAAAAAATGTATTTCGTTATGAAAGTTTCTTTGGGATGATGTCCATGATCGTCTTGGTGTGCGTGAGTATCTACCTGTGCTGACATAATCTTATGTTGTTATTTCTTTAATTTTTAATTTTGAACTAAAGAGTTCTTAAATAATTTTTGTTCTTGTAACCATGCGTTGTAGTCTTCTTCAGATTCTACAATAATTTTCATTTGCATGTTATAGTGCGACTTTCCACATATTTTATTACAAAGCAATAAGTAATCAAATTCATAGCTATCAAGTGGTTCTTCGCCTTTGGCTTGTAGTTCTTTACTTTTATTGACTCTGATTTTATTGATGTTTCTTACTTTTTCATAAATGTCTGGATTCAATCGCATTTCTTCAGTGGTCACTGTTGGTGTAAATGCAAATTGAGTAATCATTCCTGGTACACAATTCATTTGCGCTCTAAAGTGAGGCATGTATGCAGAGTGTAAAACGTCTTGTGATCGCATTTTAAATAATACCGGAACACCTACAGGAAGGTGTAATTCTGTGGTAATAATATCATCTTGTGCGTTTGGATCTGCTTCGTCTAATCCTAAAATATTGGCATTATCAAGATTGATAAGTCGCACATTGGCTTTTCCTAAAACATTGTCTTCACCAGCATAGCGTGCTTTCCAGTTAAATTGTTGTGCATACAGTTCTATAACTATTGGATCTTCATCTTCGTCAATAGTCATGATGTCCGTCCATGTGAATAAGCCATACATTATAAGTCCTGCCAAAACAATCACAGGAATAACCGTCCAAATAAATTCTAACTTATCATTATCTGCATAAAATAATGCTTTACGTCCTTTTTCTCCTTTGTATTTAAAGGCGAAGTAGTGTAATAGAAACTGTGTGATTGTTTGAACAATAAAAATTACCACCATAGAAATGATCATTAAACGATCGATTTCAGGGCCATGTTCAGAAGCTGAATTAGAGGTTAGAGGTAAATCTCCCCAAAGTGCAAATGACACAATTGTGATCCCATAAATAAAGCCTAAAAAGGCTAACATAAGGTATCCTTGAACTTTGTTGTCACCATCGTTTGCAACTTGAGATAGATCTTTATTTACTTGTGCTAAATCAAAGATTTTGACCATTTGCCAAATTGCAATAGTGATCCCTAATAAAATTAAGATTGTTAATAAGCCAGTCATCGTTATATGTTGTCTTTTTAAATTTTAATTAATAATGAAAGTGTTCACTTTCCTTGATAAAAGGATTTCCTTTTGCTAATAATGGTGCTTTTGAAAGCGCATAAAAAACAATGAATAAGAATAATCCTAAAAACAATAGTATTGCACTAATTTCAGGAACACCTATAAACCATCGGTCTCCTACTGTAGCCGGCATAATCATATTGAAAACATCAATATAATGTCCGAACAAAATCACAATACCCGCCATTACTATGAACCAAGGCACACGTTTATAATCGCTATTCATGAGTACTAAGAATGGGAAAATAAAGTTTAAAATGATCATTCCAAAGAATGGTAGGTTATAGTCTTCTATACGAGTTACAAAATACGTTACTTCTTCAGGGATATTTGCATACCAAATAAGCATAAATTGTGAGAACCATAAATAGGTCCAGAATACACTAATGGCAAACATAAATTTTGCTAAATCATGAAGGTGGCTGTCGTTTACAAATTCCATCAATCCTTTAGACTTTAAGTAAATTGTGATTAGTGCTATTACCGTGATTCCACTTACAAACATACTTGCAAATACGTACCACCCAAATAAGGTACTAAACCAGTGTGGATCGACACTCATAATCCAATCCCAAGACATTATAGATTCTGTATAGATATAAAATACTAGGAATGCAGCTGAAATTCTAAAGTTCTTTTTAAAGTTGCTATTGTCATTCACATCGGCTAAATCTTGCGCTAATGAAAATTTACGAGAGAAATAACGGTATAAACTCCATCCTGCAATAAAAATCAAGCCGCGAATAGCAAACCAAGTTTTATCTAACCAACCCGATTTTGCTTGAATGAGTTCGTCATGTGCTACCACTTCTGGATCCATCCATATAAAGATGTGATCTCCTGCCCATAAAGCGATTCCTAAAACAATGAGTCCTCCAGGTAAAACATAATATGTAATGGCTTCCATCACTCTAAAAAGTACGGGAGACCATCCTGCTTGAGCGGCATATTGTATGCCATAAAAAGCGAGTACACCTAAAGAGATCATAAAAAAGAAGAACGCTGCTACATATAAAGCTGCATAAGGTCTGTTGTGCATTTGATGCAGAACGTGTTCTGCGTGCGCATCGTCATGATGTGCCTCTTCCGAATGCGCATCGGAATCATGTGTGGAATGAATCATCGCTGCATGAGCCTCAGCATCTGTTTGAACATCGTGATGTGTTGCTTCAGTTGTTTCTTCACCATGAGAAGCGTCTGCTCCATGGTGCGAATTTTCTTCTGCTAACAGTACTTTGACATCATCAAGGGTTAACCCATGAGATTCTACATAGCTTGTACCCCATCCTATTACGCCAATAACGAATAGAGCAAGAGAAACAATTTTAAGTCTTTTTGAAAACGTGTACATATTGATATAAATGTTTTACTTTTCTTATTTTTTTAATTCTGCTCTAAGGGTTTCAACATAGGCAGTAACTTGCCAACGTTCTTCCTCATTTAATAAATTTGCATAAGATCCCATAGTGTTTTTACCGTAATATATTACATGGTAAATACTTCCTTCGGTAATAGCTCTATCTGCATAACTTGGAACTCCAAGAATTTTTTCTCTTTTGACAAGCTTTCCTTGTCCAGCTCCTTTGTTTCCGTGACAGATACCACAATAGATATCATATAATTCCTTACCTCTTTTAGCATCCAATTCAGTAGATTCTAGAGGAGATTTCAAATCGGAAAGTGCTGCTGCATAGCCTTCGTTTGTGTTTTCATATTCATATAAAGAATGTCCTCTAGAGATTGTTCCTTCAACAGGCAATAAGGCTTGTTGAGAATTCGGAAAAACTTCATATTCACCATAGGCTTCATAGCCAATAGACTTATACATGTTTGGAAAGTATTGATAGTTTGGACTGTTATCATTTTGACATGAAAACACGGTTCCAAAGGTCAATACTAAAACGATTATTTTTGATACACTTTTCATAATACTAATGTGCTTCTTTATCAACAATATGAACCTCTACTGCACCTGATTTGGTCAGAAGGGCTTTTAATTCCTTTTCGTTATCATGAACAGGGATTTCCATTAGAAAATGGTCATCGGTAGTTCTTGGATCCGGATTTTCTGCATTTTTAAACGGCCACATTCTACTTCTTAAATAAAATGTAATCACCATTAGGTGCGCCGCAAAAAAGACGGTTAATTCAAACATAATTGGCACAAATGCCGGCATGTTTTCGATGTAGCTAAAACTAGGTTTTCCTCCAATATTTTGAGGCCAGTCTTCTATCATGATATAATTCATCATGACCGTAGCCACAATTAAACCAACACAGCCATACATAAATGCAGCGATGGCAATACGTGTGGGTTCTAATCCCATTGCTTTATCCAATCCATGGACTGGGAAAGGCGTGAATATTTCTTCGATGTGATGCTTTTCATTTTTAACAGCTTTAACTGCTGCCAACAATACGTCATCATCTGTATATAGTGCGTGAATAACTTTAGAAGATCCCATAGGCTACTCTTTTTTCTTTTTAGGTGTTTTTTTCACTGGTTTTGACTTAGGAGCTGTTCGTTCATCTGAACCAGTTCCTACTAAGCTTCCACCTGCTTCTCTAATATTTTTATAACGTTGTCCTGAAGACTTTAATATGGTTTTGACTTCTGCTTGTGCAATTACTGGGAACGTTCTAGAGTATAACAAGAATAACACAAAGAAGAAACCGATAGTTCCAATAAAAATTCCAATATCTACGAACGTTGGTGAAAACATTGTCCATGAGGACGGTAAATAATCTCTGTGGAGAGAGGTTACTATAATCACAAAACGCTCAAACCACATTCCGATATTTACAACAATGGAAATAAAGAAAGAGAACATAATACTTGTTCTTAATTTTTTGAACCACATAAATTGTGGTGAAAACACATTACAAGACATCATTGCCCAATACGCCCAAGCGTAAGGACCTGTTGCTCTGTTTAAGAAAGCATATTGTTCGTATTCAACTCCTGAGTACCAAGCGATAAATAATTCAGTGATATATGCAACTCCAACAATAGATCCCGTAATCATAATTACGATATTCATCAATTCGATGTGCTGAACAGTGATATAATCTTCGAGGTTACACACTTTACGCATGATAATTAATAAGGTGTTTACCATGGCAAACCCAGAGAAAATCGCACCTGCTACAAAATAAGGTGGGAAAATTGTGGTATGCCATCCAGGGATTACAGAGGTGGCAAAATCAAAAGATACAATTGTGTGTACCGATAAAACTAAGGGCGTTGCAAGTCCTGCAAGTACCAAAGATACTTCTTCGAAACGTTGCCAGTCCTTTGCTCGTCCACTCCATCCAAAACTCAATAAGGAATAAATTTTCTTTTGGAAAGGTCTTACTGCACGATCACGAATCATGGCAAAATCTGGTAATAAACCTGTCCACCAAAACACAAGTGATACAGATAAATAAGTAGAAATTGCAAATACATCCCACAGTAAAGGCGAGTTAAAATTAACCCATAACGACCCAAATTGATTTGGAATTGGCAATACCCAGTATGCTAACCAAGGTCTTCCCATGTGAATGATTGGAAACAATCCAGCTTGAATTACAGAGAAAATCGTCATCGCTTCCGCAGAACGGTTAATCGCCATACGCCATTTTTGTCTGAATAAGAGGAGTACTGCTGAAATCAGAGTTCCTGCATGTCCAATACCAACCCACCAAACAAAGTTTGTAATATCCCAAGCCCAACCAACAGTTTTGTTCAGACCCCAAGTACCAATCCCCGTAGAGACGGTATAAATCATACACCCTATTCCCCAGCCAAAAGCTGCAAGTGCAATAGAAAATACTATCCACCATAATTTGTTTGCTTTTCCTTCAACAGGTGCAACAACGTCCAAGGTCACATCATGATATGATTTTTCTCCTGTAACTAATGGTCTTCTGATAGGTGCTTCGTAATGAGACGCCATAATCCTTTTGTATTATTTCTTAATTATTTATGCTTCGTTTGTGTTTCTTACTTTCACTTGATAAACCACATTTGGTTTTGTACCAACATGATCTAATAGATGATAAGCACGCTCATCATCTTTAAGTTCAGTAATTGCACTTTTCTTATTATTGATATCTCCAAAAACAATCGCTCCTGAATCACATGCCGACGAACAAGCGGTCTTGAATTCGTCTGGATTTACTTCTCTTCCGTCACGTTTAGCATCCAAAATTGTTTTTTGTGTCATTTGAATACACATCGAACATTTTTCCATCACACCTCTAGATCGAACGGTAACATCTGGATTAACTACCATACGTCCTAAATCGTTATTCATATGGTAATCGAATTCGTCATTCTCGTTGTATAAGAACCAGTTGAATCGACGTACTTTATAAGGACAGTTGTTTGCGCAATAACGCGTTCCAACACATCGGTTATACGCCATATGATTCTGACCCTGACGACCATGAGATGACGCTGCTACTGGACAAACGGTTTCACATGGTGCATGGTTACAGTGCTGACACATGATGGGTTGAAAAGCAACTTGTGGATTTTCAGATGGTAATTCCATCTCTCCAAAAGTACTTAATGAACTTCCTAAACCTTGAATGTTGTCTTTGGTTGTGTTATCGCCTTCAAATGTTTCATCTGAAGAATAATATCTATCGATACGTAGCCAGTGCATATCGCGACTTCTACGAATTTCTTCTTTTCCTACAACCGGAACGTTGTTTTCTGCATGACATGCTATCACACAGGCACCACACCCTGTACAAGAATTTAAGTCAATGGACAAGTTAAAATGATGTCCAATCGAACGATCAAACTCATCCCATAAATCTACATCTGGTGAATCCACAGGCGTTTCTTCATGGTTCAATGATACCACACTGACGTGGTTCCAATTCGCTGCTGATTCTGTATTGAAAATCTCTAAGGTTGTTTCCTTGATAATATCACCTCTCCCCATTAGCGTATTGTGCAACTGAACACAAGCAAATTCATGCTTACCATCTGTGAGCTCTACAGTAGCGGTTTGAACATTGTTAAAATCAGTATATAATGGATAGGCGTTGACACCTGTTTGCATTTCTGCTTTGAGACCTTCCGTTCGGCCATATCCAAAGGACATTCCAACGGTGCCTCTTGCTTGCCCTGGTTGAATGATCACTGGAACTTTTACAGTGACACCATTTACAGTCACATTTGCATATTTTCCGTTCAATCCACCATCAGCATCATGACGGTTTTCACTGAAAAAAGTACTGGTTTCTAAAAAGAATCCTAATTCTTTAGCATCAAATTCCGAGACTGTTAAATAGTTATCCCAAGTAGTTCTTGTCAAAGGATCAGGAAATTCTTGCAACCAAGGGTTGTTGGCTTGTTGACCATCTCCCATCCCCGTTTTTGGATACAATGTAAGCTCCATTCCTGAAGATACTGTTGCGGCAAGTACATTCGCTGCAGCTCCTATTTCTGAGATTGCACTCCCATCAAAAGCATCTGCAGTGTCTAATGTTGCAGATGAAGATGACACATACACCCCATCGTGTAAGCTCTCATTCCAAGAAGTACCTTTTAAAACATTACTATCCCAATACGACTTTATAAAATCATGATAAGACTGTGAAGTCCCAACTAATTCTAATAAAACATCTTGAAATTGTTTGGTATCAAATAAAGGACGAATTGTTGGTTGCATGAGCCCATAATGTCCTTTTTTAGTTTCTAAATCGCCCCAAGATTCTAAATAATGAGATGTGGCAGCAACATATTGAGATACAGAAGCGGTTTCATCATTTTTCATGGTGAAAGCTAAAGATAATTCTGTTTGTTTTAATCCTTTGACAAATGCATCTGCATTTGGAAGTGTGTATGCTGGATTGACCCCAGCCATGATCACAGCACCTACTGTACCTGAATTCATATCTGATACCAATTGAGCAACCGCTTTATCATTCCCTTGACGGGTTAGGATTGGGTTGTTTGGATCAAACGCCTTACTGTTTAGTTTTTCGTTGATGGCCAAAACAATATTTTGTGCATTCACATCTTGAATCCCTGTAAGGACCACCGCATTAGAACCAGCTTTAAGCAGTTCAGAAGCCGCATTATTTACAGCTGTTTCTAAATGTGCAGGAAGTTCCCCTCCAACAGCCGTTCCAACTAATTTTCCATAAAGTTTTGCAAGCGCTACTTTTTGTTGTGATGGTTTCATTGCCACACGTTTATCAGCATTTGCACCTGATAAACTCATATTTGCTTCAAACTGAATGTGACGCGACATTTTTCCATTTTTAGGAACTCGTCCTTGTGCATAAGCAGCGTCAAAACCTCCACCTTGCCAATCGCCTAAAAAGTCAGCACCTATAGAAACAATGGTTTGAGCTTTTGAAAAATCGTAATTGGCCAATGCTCTTGAGCCATATTTGTTTTGGAACGCATCTGCCGCAGCCGATTCTGATATCGCATCATAAACGACATGAGTTACATTTCCATAGTTTTGTTTAAAGTCAGATATCAATTTTGAAGTCGATGGACTTGCAAAGGTTTGTGTTAGTAACACTATTGATTTATCAGACCCTTTTAATGCCTCTAATTTTTGAGCCACTTCTGCTGTAAGTTCTCCCCAGCTGATTTCTTGACCCTCTTTTTGTGGACCTGCAAGTCTTTGATTGTCATATAAGTCTAATACAGAAGCTTGGACTCTGGCGTTGATCCCACCGCTAGCTTTTGCAAGACTGTTAGATTCTACTTTAATAGGACGGCCTTCTCGTGTTTTGATTAAAACACTTGCAAAATCATACCCATTAGCAATCGCTGTTGCATAATAATTTGCTACGCCAGGAATAATTTCTTCTGGCTGAACCACGTAAGGAATCGATTTGATCACTGGTCCTTCACAGGCTGCTAAAGATGCTGCTGCCGTACTGAATCCTACATATTTTAAGAAATCACGACGTGTTGTACTAGAAGAATTTAGGGTTTCTTTGTCGCCTAAAAATTCATCTACAGGGATTTCTTGTGTGAACTCCTTTTGTTTAAGCGTCTCAACAGCGGAACTATGACTTGGATTTAGCTCCTCAACACTTTTCCAGTATTTCTTATTTGATGACATATATCTAATGTTACTTGTTGATCGTTTTATTTAATTCCTAATAATGACATTTTCCACACTCTAACCCTCCCATTTGGGCGGCAGTCAGTTGCTCAACACCATATTTCTTAGTGAGGGCTTCGTGAATTTTATCATAGTAGGCGTTGTCTTGTACTTTTACATTTGTTTCTCTATGACAGTTGATACACCAGCCCATCGTTAATGGAGAGAACTGATACATAATTTCCATTTCTTCTACAGGTCCATGACATGTTTGACATTCCAATCCTGCCACCGTAACGTGTTGCGAGTGATTAAAATACGCAAAATCAGGAAGGTTATGAATACGCACCCATTTCACTGGTTTTGTATTTCCTGTATATTTTTGTTCGGCATCATCCCATCCAACAGCATCGTATAATTTTTGGATTTCTCCATCGTAAAATTCTTTGCTGTATTCTTCGGTTGCTGTTTCTGGAGACACTTCATAAATTGATTTATGACAATTCATACACACATTCAATGATGGAATTCCAGAGTGCTTACTTACACGTGCTGAAGAGTGGCAATATTTACAATCGATTCCGTTGTCGCCTGCGTGAATTTTATGAGAATAATGTATGGGTTGAATTGGCTGGTAGCCTTGATCGACACCCACTTGCATAAAGTAGCCATACACAAAATAGGCACTAGACAATAAAAAGAAAATTGCCACAACCAACATTAAAAATTGGTTTTGGATAAATGCTTTCCAAAGTGATTTTCGTTTCACCGCTTCAGCAATTTCAACGTTGTTTGCAGTTGCGAAACGACGCAATGTTTTATGAACTAAAAAGAGTCCTAAAGCAAGCAGTCCAAAAAGAATAGCAAGTGCGCCCAAAACAAGTTCTTGGGAAACACCACTTTCTGAGGATGCGGTTTGCACAGCAGTTGTTGCAGTAGCAACCGGAGCAGCTTTATCTTGAGCGGTGTACGCTAAAATATCGGACAGATCCTGATCTGATAACTGAGGAAAAGCCGTCATAGCAGACCCGTTGTATAGCGCATAAATTTTGTTCGCATAGGCATCGCCAGACTTGATTAAGGCGGAGCTGTTACGAATCCAGGCGTTGAGCCAAGCTCTGTCCAGACCTTCATCTTCGCTAAGTCGTGATTCAACATATCGAAGCGCGGGCCCCGTCATTTTTTTATCTAATTGGTGACAGGCTGCACAATTTGCATTAAATAAAGATTTTCCTTTAACAGGATCTCCATCCTGAGCATGGAGTGATGTTAATGTAAATAAGAAAAATAAAAGCCCCGAGAATCGTATTTTCGAAAGCGTGTTAAAGTTAAGTCCCTGTCTCATAGCGTTGATGGAAATCATTCCAAAACTTTGATTCGATTTTATCATACAAATAGGCAATATTCGTTTACAAAAAATATGATGCAAAAGTACTATTTAATGTCCGTTTTTGAAATGTTAGATATGTGTAAATTTATAATTTATAAACATTCTAAATAAGCAATTATATTAAGTTTTAATTTTATTCGTTTACATTTGTAAAAGCAATCCTATACTATGAATTTATTTAATTGGAAATTAATCGTTATAAGTGCCTTATTTTCAGTCAAAATGATGGCTCAAGAAGGCACTGTAAGCATTCAGAAGAGTTTTGAAATTGAGCGTGTATTGGCGCTCAAAAAAGAACTGAATAAAGACCAATCATATATAAAAATTCAAGTTTTCAGTGGCAACCGACTTGGGGCTGAAACAGCTTTGGAAAATTTCAAGACTGAATTTCCTGAACAAATTGTAGAAATGATATACGAAACCCCAAACTATAAAATTTGGGTTGGGAAATTTAGAACACAACTCGAAGCAGACCGAGGGCTTCGTCTTGTAAGAAAGCGTTTTCCGAATGCCTTTTCTCTTAAACCTAAAAAGTCTTAAAAAAGGGAATGACTAAGGATAGACCTGTGCTATTTAAGTGTTTTCTTAACTTCAACTTCACGGAAGGCTTCAAGGATATCACCTTCGCGAATATCGTTGTAGTTTTTCACTTGCATTCCACAGTCGTAGCCTTTAGCCACTTCTTTTACATCGTCTTTGAAACGTTTTAAGGAGCTTAGTTCACCTGTAAATATAACCACACCTTCTCGGATTAATCGAACGCCAGCGTTTCTGTAAATTTTTCCGTTTGTAACCATACACCCTGCAATCGTTCCAATTTTGGAGATTTTAAAGGTTTCTCTAATTTCTGCAGTTCCCGTTATTTCTTCTTTAAACTCTGGAGACAACATGCCTTCCATGGCATCCTTAAGGTCGTTAATCGCGTCGTAGATAATAGAGTACATTCGGATATCAATTTCTTCCTTGTCTGCAATTTGTCTGGCATTGCCCATTGGTCGCACATTAAATCCGATGATAATCGCATCCGATGCTGTTGCAAGCAAAACATCGCTTTCTGTAATGGCACCAACGCCTTTATGAATGATATTCACTTGAATTTCTTCGGTTGATAATTTCTGGAAAGAATCTGTAAGTGCTTCTACAGAACCATCAACATCTCCTTTAAGAATGATGTTTAGTTCTTTAAAGTCACCTAGTGCAATTCGTCTTCCAATTTCGTCAAGCGTAATATGACGTTGTGTTCTCACCGATTGTTCGCGTTGTAGTTGGGTTCGTTTTACAGCAATTTGTTTTGCTTCACGCTCGTCTTTAAACACTGTAAACTTGTCTCCTGCTTGTGGCGCACCATCCAATCCTAAAATAGAAATAGGTGTTGAAGGACCTGCTTCGTGTACGTCATTACCACGCTCGTCATGCATGGCTCTTACTTTTCCACTGTTTTTTCCTGCCAAGACATAATCGCCAATTTTCAGGGTTCCTGCTTGAACTAATATGGTAGAAACATAACCACGACCTTTATCTAAAAAGGCTTCGACAACCGTTCCTAAGGCGGGTTTATTTGGGTTTGCTTGAAGTTCTAATAGTTCAGCTTCTAGCAATACTTTTTCTAATAATTCTTTGACCCCATCTCCTTTTAATGCGGAGACATCATGGGATTGAATTTTCCCACCCCAGTCTTCAACCAATAAATTCATATTGGCCAAGGCTTCCTTAATTTTTTCAGGATTTGCTGTGGGTCTATCTATTTTGTTGATTGCAAAAACAATTGGAACTCCGGCTGCTTGTGCATGCGCAATGGCTTCTTTTGTTTGAGGCATGATGTCATCATCTGCCGCAATGACGATGATAGCAATATCGGTTACTTGAGCACCACGGGCACGCATTGCCGTAAAAGCTTCGTGACCAGGTGTATCTAAAAAGGCGATTTTTTGTCCAGTTTCAAGTGTAACGCCGTAGGCTCCAATATGCTGGGTGATGCCTCCTGACTCTCCTGCAATTACATTTTCTTTTCGTATATAATCTAATAAAGATGTTTTTCCGTGATCGACATGTCCCATAACCGTTACGATCGGAGCTCTGGTTTCTAAATCATCGGCAGTATCCTCAACGACTTCAATTGCTTCGTCAATATCTGCGGTTACAAATTCTACTGAATATCCAAATTCTTCCGCAACAATGGTTAAGGTTTCAGCATCTAAACGCTGATTCATTGTCACCATCATTCCAAGAGACATACAGGCCGAAATAATTTGAGTTACCGAAACATCCATCATTGTAGCAACTTCACTAGCAGTTACAAACTCTGTAACTTTAAGTACTTTGTTTTCTAATTCTTGTTGTTCCTGATCTTTCTCGGTTTGTTGACGGTGTTGATCTCTTTTGTCTTTTCTGTACTTGGCTCCCTTCTTACCTTTGTTAGATTTTCCCTGTAATTTTTCAAGGGTTTCTCTTACTTGTTTTTGAACTTCTTCTGCAGTTGGCTCTACTTTTGGAGCCTGTGTTCTTGCTTGTGGAGGTCGCTTTCTAAAATTCCCTCTAGGTTGTGAAGGAGTGCTTCCAACTTTACTAATTCTCCGACGTTTTTTTCTTGCATCTGCAGAATTAGCTCCGGCAGCTGGAGTAGCAGGTTTTTCTTTATTAGGTTTATTAAATTGGGCTAAATCTATTTTTTGACCCGTAGATTTTGGTCCAGAAAGTTTTTGATAATTTGTAGTTTCAACTTTTTTATCTTCTGAGTTAACCGCTTCTGTTTTGGTGGCAACTGGTTCAGTTGGCGCAACTGGTGTTGCTGGAGGAGTTGGTTCTGATTTTGAAACTGGTTTTTCTTTTGTGTCAGGGGTCGGAGAAGGAGCATGGGCTACTTTTGGTGCCGGCTTTATTGTTGTAGCGGGCTCAATTTTAGGAGCAGTATCTAATTTGGGAGCGGGCTCTTTTGGAGCCGCCACAGGTTTTATCTCTTTAGAAGGTTGTTGAACTGTTTTTTTAGAACCCTCTAAATCGATCTTACCAACTTTTTTTGGACCTTGAAGTACTTGTTTGGTTTTTATAACTGTTTTAGCGGCTTCGGATTTTTTGAGTTTTAATTCTATTTCCTGTTCGCGTTGAAGACGCAAGGCTTCTTTTTCTTTCAGCTTAGCTTCACCCACTTCTTTAGAGGCGACTTTCTTGCTTGCATCTGTTTGAAACTCTCCTGCAAGAAGATCGTACACTTCCGAAGTGATTTTGGTTGTAGGACGTTTTTCTATTTCTACATTTTTTGTTTCCAAAAAATCGACCGCTCGATCGAGAGAAATATTCAATTCCCTTAACACTTTATTTAATCTAATAATTTCAGCCATAAATTGCCTTTGATGTTTTTTAACAGTATTTCTAACGCGTAATCTTGTGGTAATCCGGTCTTACAGGGTACCAAATATAATTAAAATTTTACTCTTCAAATTCCTCTTTCAGAATACGAACCACATCTTCAATGGTTTCTAACTCTAAATCTGTACGCTTTACAAGGTCTTCAATCTCTTGTTCGAGGATGCTTTTTGCAGTATCTAAACCTGCTTTTGCAAATTCTGAAATGATCCATGCTTCGATTTCATCAGAGAATTCAGAAAGCTCAACATCTTCTTCTACTCCTTCTCTAAATACATCTATTTCATAACCTGTCAGACGACCCGCTAAACGAATGTTATGACCCCCTCTACCAATTGCTTTACTCACTTCTTCTGGTTTTAAAATCACCTCTGCGCGCTTTGCTTCTTCATTAATTTTGATTGAAGTGACTCTTGCTGGGCTCAATGCTCTAGTGATATAGAGTTGTAAGTTGGTTGTATAATTGATGACATCAATATTTTCATTACCAAGCTCCCGTACGATTCCGTGGATTCGAGAGCCTTTCATTCCAACACAAGCACCTACGGGATCAATTCGGTCGTCATAAGAGTCTACCGCTACTTTGGCTTTTTCTCCTGGGATTCGCACAACGTTTTTAACAGAGATTAGTCCGTCAAATACTTCAGGTATTTCTTGTTCAAATAGTTTTTCAAGAAAAATAGGGGCGGTTCTTGAAAGTACAATAGAGGGTTTGTTTCCTTTTAAATCCACACTTTCAATGATGCCTCGAACATTTTCTCCTTTTCTGAAAAAATCAGATGGGATTTGTTTGTCTTTTGGAAGAATTAATTCATTGCCTTCATCATCTAATAAAATGACGGCACGGTGACGAATGTGATGTACTTCTGCTGTGTATATTTCGCCTACTAAGTCTTTAAAGTGCTTGTAGATATTTGTATTATCGTGCTCATGAATTTTAGAAATTAAATTCTGACGCAATGCTAAAATTGAACGGCGTCCTAAATCGATGAGCTTAACTTCCTCAGAAACATCTTCTCCAACTTCAAAATCGGGTTCAATTTTTCGGGCATCTGTCAAAGAGATTTCTTGATTTTCTTCTTCAACCTCACCATCTGCTACTACGACTCTATTTCTCCATATTTCTAAATCGCCTTTGTCTGGGTTGATAATGATATCAAAGTTGTCATCATCCCCAAATTTCTTTTTTAATGTATTTCTAAATACATCTTCTAAGATTGACATCAAGGTAACTCTATCAATTAGCTTTTCGTCTTTAAACTCTGAAAACGAATCAATTAATGCTAAATTTTCCATAATTTTAGTCTTGTATTAAAATAATATTTTCACTTTTGCTTCACTTATATCTGTGTACAGAATGGTTGCTTTTTTTTGAACTGTGACCTTTCCTTTTCCGATAGGTTTTGGCTCTCTTGCTTTCCATTCAAGTACAATATCTTCTTTGTTAGCTGCGGTTAACACGGCTTCAATTTTTTGATTTTCTACTGCCTTAACTTCTAATGTTCTCCCAATATGTTTTTGAAATTGTCGTGGGTGTGACAGTGGAGTGGTTGCCCCTGAAGATGAAACTTCTAGTGCAAAATCATATTCGTCCCTGTCTATATTGTGCTCAATACCGCGACTCACAAACATACAGTCTTCTACAAGAACCCCCTTGTCGCCATCAATCACGATTCTAATTTTGTTGCCTTCTAAAATATCAAAGTCAATCAAAAACAAATCTTGTCTTTGTGCAAGACAATCCTCTAACAATTCTTTTACTATATCTCTAAACATTTGGTATAAAAAGAGGGGACTTTATGTCCCCTCGCTTTTTCATTTATCATTCTATGCGGCAAATATACGACATAAAAATTGAATTTAACAAGTGTTTACCCTTGTTTTAGTTGGCCCACTAGGGCTCGAACCTAGACTCTTTGGTACCAAAAACCAACGTGTTGCCAGTTACACCATGGGCCAATCTCATATTGAGGGTGCAAATTTATAATAAAGTTTTGTTTAGGCAAACATTTTTAAATTTATTTATTGTTGATTTTTTAATTTAAAAAAAACTGGCTAAAATTTATAATCTTTAAACTTATAACAAAGGAACCTATTTAATATGAATTGGAGAGGAGGTGAATGACCTCATTTGACGAATTAAAACAAAAAATATTAAGGTTTACTTAAAAGTTTTTAGACGTTGCATATTTATTACTAAATTCGCTTCGAACTTAATTTTACACCATGGCGGATTTTAATTTTAAAAAATGGAACCTCATCTTAGGATGGCTTGCCTTTTTAATTGCATTCATCACCTACAGCCTTACTGTTGAACCCACAGTAAGTTTTTGGGATGCTGGTGAATATATATTGACTTCTTCCAAACTACAAGTTGGACACCCGCCAGGAGCGCCATTTTTTCAAATGATGGGGGCGTTCTTCTCAATTTTTGCTTCAGAACCAAGTCAAATTGGACTCGTAATTAATATGATGAGTGCGACCGCCAGTGCCTTCACTATTTTATTTATGTTTTGGTCGATTGTGTTGCTAATTAAACAAGTGGTTAAAAAAGATACTAAATCCTCAACGACTCAAAACACCGCTATTTTAGGCGCTGCTTTTGTAGGCAGTTTATCTTTTGCATTTACCGACTCCTTTTGGTTCAATGCCGTTGAAACAGAGGTCTATGCCATGGCCACATTAATTATGGCCGTTTTGTTTTATCTGGGATTGCGTTGGGGAAACGACATGTTTACCCCTAGAGGCAACAAATGGCTCATTCTTATTTCTTTTGTGGTAGGATTATCATTTGGAGTGCATTTTATGGGACTCTTAACCATTCCGGCAATTGGACTGATCTATTATTTTAAAAATTATAAAACAATCACTCCTAAGAATTTTATTTTAGCAAATCTGGCAGGGATTGCTATTTTGTTATTTGTCTTTAAGCTTCTTGCACCTAATATTCTAAGGTACTTTAGTGCTTTAGAAATCTTTTTTGTGAATTCCGTTGGATTGCCGTTTAATTCGGGATCTATAATTGCGCTTGTTTTGTTGGTTGGATTTATTTTTTGGGGGCTCAACTACACTCGAAAAAAAGGGTATATCCACCTCAACACAGGACTCCTCTGTATCACGTTTATAGTGGTTGGGTTTTCATCGTGGTTGATGCTGCCCATTCGAGCCAATGCCAATGTAACTGTTAATGAAAACAACCCCTCTAGTGCTCGAGAACTCCTCGCCTATTATAACTTAGAACAGTATCCGAAAACACACTTGTTTTATGGTCCACAATTTACAGACCAATATGCTGGATTAGATGAAAATCAACCTTATATTGATGACAAGCCAAAATATGAAAAAGACGAAAAATCAGGAACTTATGTGATTGTTAACGACTATAAAGATGGCTTGCAAAACTACAATACGGAGCATGCGTCTTTATTGCCAAGAATGTGGAGTTCTGAACATGCTGAAAATTATATGAAGTATTCTGGATTTTTGGACTTTTCTATCAAAACAGAATATCAAATGCAAAACGAATTGCGTTCGTTAGTGAACAGCTTTAAGGATTCTGTGGTGAATGGAGAAGTCGATTATGAAGATTATCATGACTTTCTGAAAAAATATGGACGTTATATTGACATTCAAAAACCCTCTTTACTAGATAATATCTATTACCTTTTTGACTATCAAATTGGATATATGTATTGGCGTTATTTTATGTGGAATTTTACTGGGCGTCAAGATGATGTGCAGGGGCGTCTTGACCTTCACGGCAATTGGATCAGTGGAATTAATGCTGTGGATTCCTATATTTTAGGCGTATCTCAGGAAAATCTTCCAAGTGATGTGTTAAATAACAGAGCTCGAAATACGTATTATTTTTTACCACTGTTATTAGGTTTAATTGGATTGTTTTTTGTTTTTAATAGAGACAAAAAGCTCTTTTGGACCATGCTGGTATTTTTCTTGTTTACAGGAATTGCCATACAAGTTTATACCAATGTGCGTCCGTTTGAACCTCGCGAACGTGACTATTCCTTAGTAGGCTCCTTTTATGTGTTTGCACTCTGGATTGGATTTGGCGTTTTTGCGATTTATGAAAAATTAAAAACATATTACAAAACACCTGTGTTAGCACCAATCGTTGGTTTGGTCTGTTTGATTGCTGTTCCTGGGATTTTGATAAGTCAAAATTGGGACGATCATGACCGATCAGGACGAGAAACAGCCCATGCAATGGCTATTCAATATCTAGAAGCATGTGACCCAAATGCTATTATTTTTACCATCGGAGACAACGATACCTTTCCACTTTGGTATGCCCAAGAAATTGAAGGCATTCGTCGGGATGTGCGCGTGGTGTGTACAAGTTTATTAAATGTCGATTGGTATATTGACCAGATGAAACGAAAGGCGTATGACAGTGATCCTATTCCATCTAGTTTGACGCATGACCAATATAAATGGGGCACTCGAGATTATGTCATCAAAGAAGTCATTACTCAAGATACTTTGGACCTAGACCAGTTTTTAGGGTTTATAACAAATGACGATCCCCGAACCAAGTACAAACACATCCTAGAACAACAAGGGTATGACACCAGTGGACAACGCAGGCAAGATTTAAATGCCAATTACCTCCCCACAGAACACGTTCGAATTCCGGTTGATAAAGAATCGGTTTTAAGAAATGGGATTGTAAAGGCCAAAGATTCTGCTTCAATTGTGCCTTATATTGATATTAGAATTAAAGGATCTGCGATTTATAAAAATCGCTTATTAATGTTGGATATTATTGCCAATAACAATTGGGAACGTCCTATCTATTTTAGCGGTGGTGCTTTTGGTGACGAGGATTATATTTGGATGAAAGATTATTTACAACTCGATGGGTTGGTCTATAAATTAGTTCCTATAAAAACTGCAGTAGCAAAAGACAACCCCTTTGATATGGGGCGTATCGATGCTGATAAAATGTACGATATGGTTATGAATTGGGAGTGGGGGAATAATGGCGACCCAAGCGTGTATCATGATATTGAAACGCGAAAAAACAGTTTGACCTACCGCGGAAACTTAGCACGACTCATTGAAGTTTTAATACAAAAAGGCGACTTTGAAAAAGCTGAAGAAATAGCCGATTTAGCAATGGTAAAAATGCCAGTGGATCTCTTTGGATTCTATACCTTGCTAGAACCTTATATTGGTGCTTATTATGAGTTAGAAGCTATCGAAAAAGCACGAAAATTATACAGCGAAGTGAGTGGAAAATATCAAGAAAACTTAACATATTATAGCACACTTTCTGAATACAATCAATCTCAATACATTCAAAACATCTACAATGATATTGAACGTTACAGAAGTTTAGTAGATGTGACTGCGATCTATGAAACAGAAACGTTCATTAAAGCTGAAATGGAAAAATTTAATAGCTATCTTAGATTGTTTACAGGGGAATTAGAGGAGGAGGAACAAGAAGTTCAAATAGAAGACGATATTGAGGACACACTTTAAGAGTTAAAGTGGAAATTATACATACTCTTGAATCCGACCAATAATCGTATTGGCGTCTAGCTCTCCGCTTTTACGCCATTTCATGTCACCTGATTTATAAATAATAAGTGTTGGCAAGCCTTTTATACGAAGTGCGTCAGCAAGATCCTGATTTTTTTCAACGTCAATTTTAATCACCCGGGCTTTGTCACCCATTGCGGCAGCAACATCTCTGAGAACATCGTGCATCGCTTCGGATTCGTCACTCCATTCTGTGAAGAACTCAAACAATACTGGAATTTCAACATCTATTAACTCTCCAAATTTTGACATATCATGTTGATTTATGTATCAAACTTCAATAATAATACTACTTATTTATATCCACTTATGATAAATATAAGTATAATTTTGGCGTAAATATAATATTTTCTGGGGTTTAAGTGTTATTTATCCTTTTTTTAAGCGTTATAACGGAGATTTCGGGCCAAATACCAACCCGACCTGGGAAGGCTAAAAAACCAAAACCACGGTTCACATTTATGTATTGACCAGCCTTTTCATAAATACCTGCCCAATATTTGTAGCGCCATTTAATAGGACTCCATTTAATGAGTCCAGGAATCTCAATACCAAACTGCATTCCATGAGTATGACCACTTAAAGTGAGGTGGTAATGGTTTGGATCTTTTACAACTTCGTACTGCCAATGTGAAGGATCGTGACTCAATAGGATTTTAAAATCATTTGGGTCCACTTTGGATGATGCAAGGGTTAAATCGCCTTTTTGCTTAAACCCTTTGCCCCAATTTTCAACCCCTATAATAGCCAAACGAGCCCCGTCTTTTTCAATAAACCGACTTTCGTTCCTCAAGAGATCAAAACCCATCTCTTGTTGAATATCCAATAACTCCTGAAAGTTTTCTACTTTTGCTTCATCTGATGGCCAACGCGTATAATCGCCATAATCGTGATTTCCCAAAATAGAGAATATTCCATCTTTTGCCTTTAATTTTGAAAAAGTCGATTTCCATGGACGCATTTCTTTGGATTTACTGTTTACCATATCGCCAGTAAACATAATTACATCAGAGGCTTGCTCATTTACAAGATTTACCGCATAATTAATTTTTTCTTTATTGTCAAAACTACCACTGTGAATGTCACTTATTTGGGTAACCTGATACCCGTCAAAAGCAGCTGGTAAATCATCAAATTCTAGTGTATATTTTAAAACTTTAAAATTATATTTCCCTTTTGTGATTCCATAGAGAATCGAAATAAAAGGGATGGCAGCAATGCCCAAGGCCAATTGCCCTATAAATTTACGTCGCGAACTAAAGAGTGCCGAATTTTCATCTGATTTTGAAACAAAATAATTAACCGCTGCTTCAAACAAACGAAAGATATCTTCGCCAAACATAAAAACTAAGAGCACTAGTTTAGGGACATAAACCAGAACAAATACCGCAAATGCCAAATAAAACCCCGAATTGATTCCTGAACTTCGATCAAGTGTGTACCCCTGATAGATCAAATTCCCGAAAACTACAATAGAGATCGCAATATATCCATAGGTCACCCATGGATTTCTAACCACACTCCTAAAACTTTGAAGGGCATAAAAATCGAGCGCTAATACAAAAATTATAAAAATTATTAATCGAACCATATCTTGAAAAAATCAATCACAAAAGTAAAACAAAAGCATATGATAATAGAATTAATATTTTAATTTAACGAACCTTTTAGATTTGCATTTTTTTAGTATATTTCTAATTCATATTATGACCTTTAAATTTTACAGTTTAATAATTTTTTTCAGTGTCTATGGTTGCTTAAATCCTTCTAAAGATTTACCAAAAGAGTCTTTAAATCTCTTATTGTATGTAAATCCTTTTATTGGAACTGGCGGTCATGGGCATACATTTCCAGGCGCAACACGACCTTTTGGAATGATGCAACTGAGTCCAGATACACGTCTGGATGGGTGGGACGGATGTTCTGGCTACCATTATAGTGATTCCTATATTTATGGATTTTCTCACACGCATTTAAGTGGCACAGGGGTTTCCGATTATGGCGATATTTTATTAATGCCTTCCAATAAAGTAATTTTTAATAATGGTAGTGATGGACAAGAAGGTTACAAAGCACATTTTTCTCATGAAAATGAAATCGCTAAACCTGGATATTATAAAGTTACTTTAGATCAAACTAATGTAGATGTAGAACTCACGGTTTCAAAGCGAAGTGGACTACACAAATACCAATATGAATCTTCAGAAAACCAATTTTTGATTTTAGATTTAACACACCGTGACCAATTATTGGATTATAAAATTCAAAAAATAGATGCCTATTCATTAAGTGGATATCGACATTCAAAAGCATGGGCCGAAAATCAACAACTATTTTATTACATCGAGTTTTCACACCCAATTAAAGAAATTAACTACGAACTTTCGGATGAAGTAATTGGTCCAAAAAATTACAAATTTGAAAGTAAAAAAGCTGCTATTGAATTTGACAACCCGTCAAACACCCCTGTAAGTGTGAAAATTGGTATTAGTGCAGTAGATGAAAATGGTGCTGAACAAAATTTAAACGAAGAGATTAAGGGGTTCGATTTTGAAACACTTAAAAAAGAAGCGCAAGATGAATGGAATACCAAACTCAACAAAATAAGTGTAACTTCAAAGGATACAGATTACAAAACAAATTTTTATACGGCTCTCTATCACACAATGATTGCGCCAAACCTATATCAGGATGTGGATGGTCGCTACCGTGGTATGGATCAAGAAATTCATCAAACAAAAGCATTTGAATATTATACCGTCTTTTCATTATGGGACACCTACAGAGCTGCACACCCCTTATTCACACTTCTTGAAGTGCAAAAAACCAATGATTTTATCAACACCTTTTTAGCCAAATTTGATGAAGGCGGCATCTTACCTATTTGGGATTTATCTGCCAGTTATACAGGGTGCATGATTGGTTACCATGCCGTTTCAGTTATTGCAGATGCTTTTATGAAAGGGATTCGAGAATATGACGCTTACAAAGCATTAAAAGCAATGCAACACAGTGCTCAACAAGATAAATTAGGGTTGGAAGATTATAAATCGCTCGGCTATATTTCCATGGAGCACGAAAGCGAATCTGTGTCCAAAACATTAGAATATGCGTATGATGATTGGGCATTGGCACAAATGGCAAAAGAACTTGGAGCTTCTGAGGTTTACAAAACATACATTCAACGGGCACAAAACTACAAGAATGTATTTGATCCGCAAACACAATTTATGCGTGGACGCTTTAGAAATACTTGGTTTGCACCTTTTAATCCTCATGAAGTTAACTTTAATTACACCGAAGCCAATGCTTGGCAATATAGTAATTATGTGCCACAAGATTTTTCGGGCTATATCAATCTGCTCGGCTCTAAGGCTCAATTTGAAAAGAACTTAGACACACTGTTTTTAGCCCATCCAGAAACAACTGGTAGAGAACAAGCCGATATTACAGGGCTTATTGGACAATATGCCCATGGAAATGAACCCAGTCACCACATGGCGTATCTTTATAATTTTGTCAACAAACCCTATAAGACGCAAGAAAAAGTTGATGAAATTTTAACAACACTCTACACAAATACTCCAGATGGAATTTCTGGCAATGAAGATTGTGGACAAATGAGTGCCTGGTATGTATTTAGTGCGTTAGGATTCTATCCAGTAACCCCTGCTTCCAATACCTATATTATTGGGAAACCGCTTTTTGACTCTGCAACCATCCATCTTGAAAATCAAAATACCTTTTCTATAAAATCCTACGACCTGAGTACTTCCAATCGGTATATCGCGTCAGTTAAATTAAATGGAGTTTTACTAGATCGTTCTTTTCTGTACCATTCGGAGATTATAAACGGAGGGGAATTGGAGTTTTTTATGACAGACAAACCTTCTGATTGGGGCACTGAAAAAGGAGCAGAACCCATCACATCTATCGATGACTATTTGATTGTACCGGCTCCATTTATTTTCGAGGGAAACGTTGCTTTTAAAACTAAAACAAGTATACGTCTTGGAAATGCAGACCCCAAAGCCACTATATATTTTAAAATTGATGACTCAACTTATCAACCATATAAACAACCCATAGAAATCACTGAGGCAGGAACCTTATATGTTTATGCTGAGAAAAATAAGTTCAAAAGCGCTGTTATTAGTACTGAGTTTTTTAAAATTGACCCCACTATAAATATAAAACTCGAAACAAATTTTGCCAATCAATATAATGCGGGTGGTAATGAAGCCCTGATTGATGGCATTCTAGGGACTGCTGATTTTAGAACGGGAACCTGGCAAGGATATTTTAATGAAGATTTAGTTGCAATTGTTGATTTAGGACGCCAAAAATCAATAAATTTGGTAAGTATTAATTTTTTAAGAGATCAACGGTCCTGGATTTTCTATCCTTCAAAGGTTGTCTGTTACGGCTCTAAAGATGGTATTGACTTTCAACCTATTGATACCATAGAACTAGAACCACCTTCTCCAAGTGATGAAATTGAAATTAAAACAATTGAATTTAAAACAAATAAAAATCAATATCAATATATTAAACTCATTGCAAAAACATACGGCGCTTTACCGAGTTGGCATTTAGGATTTCCACACGATGGTAAAAGCTGGCTTTTTGCAGATGAAATTTCAATTAACTAACCACCAAAAACATGAGCACAAAAAACAACAATTCAGCATTAACAACCTTAGTAACCGTCTTCTTTTTTTGGGGATTTATTGCGGCCTCTAATGGGGTTTTCATCCCCTTTTGTAAAACCTATTTCAGTATTGATCAATTTCAATCTCAACTTGTCGATTTTGCCTTTTATGGTGCTTATTATTTGGGAGCTCTGTTGCTTTTTGTAATCTCAAGTTCAGTAAAAAAAGACATTCTAAATAATTGGGGATACAAAAATGGTATTGTATATGGATTATTAATTTCGGCACTTGGTGCCTTGTTAATGTACCCTTTTGTAAACGGATCGCAACAAGGAGATACCTCCGTGTTTTATTTGGTATTATTAGCCCTATTTATTGTAGGTCTTGGGTTTTCGCTCCAACAAACAGCCGCAAACCCATTTGCAATTGCGTTGGGCGAACCAGAAACAGGCTCGCATCGATTGAACCTCGCTGGAGGGGTAAACTCCTTTGGAACCACTATTGGGCCTATTGTAATTGCATTCATCATTTTTGGATCCACTCCACTTTCAGGAGATGAACTGAACCAAATGATTCTTAATAATGAGATAAAACTAACGACCATTCAATATCTCTACCTAGGGGTCGGTGCTTTATTTTTAGCCGCCGCCGCCCTATTTCATTTTTCTAAAAAACTCCCCAATACAAAAACAAATGAAGTGTTTGAACCTGCCAATAAAGCTAAAAACATGTTGATCCTATTAACCGTCATAATCTTTGTTTGTTTTGGTTTGATTTTTAACACCTATACTGGTGGAGAAGCTCCAACGGAAGCCCTCGAAAATAAACGTCTTTACTTGCTTTTAATCTCATTATTTGCAGTTGTTCTAAGTGTCTTTTTTGCCAATACACGCGCTTCTAAATCTTCTGAAGGTTGGGGTGCAATGAAATACCCACAGTTAGTTTTAGGGATGCTTGCGATCTTTACCTATGTAGGAGTTGAAGTGACCATTCAATCGAATTTGGGAGAACTCTTAAAATCAGTCGCCGACAAACTTAACAATCTAAACCCTCTAGGTTTAACCGTGATGAATGATGCTGAAATCGCCCCCTTAATTTCCTTGTATTGGGGCGGTATGATGATTGGCCGTTGGGTTGGTGCTATTACCGTTTTTAACCCAAGTAAAGGCCTTAAAAAATGGCTGCTTATTATAGTGCCTTATGTGGCTTTTGGCGTGATTTTATTGGTTAACTATGGGAACTATACTTCAACAGAAATAGGGTTGTTTGCCATTTGTGTTACGATACAAATCGGTGGGTTTTTCCTCGCTAAAGACAACCCTATTACAACCTTAAAGATTTTTAGTACCCTAGGAGTTATTGGAGTACTCATCGGAATTTTTGCATCGGGTCAACTCGCATTATATGCCTTAATTTCTGGAGGCTTATTTTGCTCTATTATGTGGCCTTGTATTTTTACATTAAGTATTTCTGGATTGGGGAAATATACATCTCAAGGATCTGCTTTCTTAATTATGATGATATTAGGGGGAGCGATTATTCCACCTTTACAAGGAAAATTAGCAGATATTTTTAGCATTCAATCTTCGTATTGGATTGCCGTTTTATGTTTTATATATCTGTTGTTTTATGCGTTCAAAACAAAAAGTGTCTTAAAAAACCAAGGGATTTCACTTAATGACTAAAATGAAGCGAAGAAAATTTTTAAAAAATGCCTCCCTTACAGGGATAGGTTTAGCGGTTGGAAATGGCTTAACTGCTTGTGTTGAAACTTCAGCTTCTAAAGGAGTTGTTGAGGCTGTAGAAGAGACTTCACGTCCACTTGTCATTGCCACTTGGGACGTAAAAAATGCGACAGCAAAAGCTTGGGACATTTTACAAAATGGAGGAACTGCACTCGACGCTGTAGAACAAGGCTGTCGTGTAGAAGAAGAAAATGAAAAAGGACAATCAGTGGGCAAAGGAGGGCTGCCCGACCAGGACGGAAATGTAACCCTCGATGCCTGTATTATGAATCAAAATGGCGATTGTGGATCGGTTGTTTTTCTACAAAATATTACCCATGCTGTCTCTGTAGCTCGAAAAGTAATGGAAGATACGCCACACGTTATGCTCGCTGGAAGTGGTGCTGAAAAATTTGCACTTCAAAAGGGTTTTAAAAAAGAAAACTTACTGACTGAAGCTGCTAAAAAAAACTGGGAAGATTGGAAAATTAAAAGTGAGTATAGCCCCCTCATTAACATAGAAAATCACGATACTATTGGGATGCTAGCCATCGATAAAGCTGGAAACCTTTCGGGGGCTTGTACGACAAGTGGATTGGCTTATAAATTAAATGGACGGGTGGGCGATTCTCCAATTATTGGGTCAGGACTGTTTGTGGATAATGAAGTTGGAGCCGCCGTGGCAACAGGTCTTGGTGAAGAAGTCGTAAAAACCGTTGGCAGCTTTTTGATTGTCGAATTAATGCGTCAAGGCAAAACACCTCAAGAAGCCTGTGAAATTGCTATCAAACGAATTGTAAACAAACCCAATAGTAATTACAAAAATTTTCAAGTAGGCTATATTGCCATCAATAAAAAAGGGCAGACAGGATCTTACTCAATCCACCAATGGTTTAGTATGACCAAGTTTCAAAAGGGAGTCAACGAAACAATACAATCAAACTATTTTAATAAAGACGCTTAATAACACTACTAATGGCTGAACAAAAACGCTTATTCCTTCTCGATGCTTATGCTCTAATCTTTAGAGGCTATTATGCGTTTATTAAAAACCCTCGCATAAATTCCAAAGGGCTGGATACCTCCGCCATTCTTGGATTTACCAACTCATTATTAGACGTCATAAAAAGAGAACGTCCAGACCACTTGGCGGTTTGTTTTGATAAGGGTGGCAGTAAAGACCGAGTTGAGATTTTTAAGGAGTACAAAGCTAACAGGGATGCAACTCCAGAAGGTATTAAACTAGCCGTTCCTTATATCCATAAAATATTAGAAGCCATGAATATTCCTGCGGTTGTTAAGGATGGGTTTGAAGCGGATGACATTATTGGAACACTTGCTAAAAAAGCCGAAAAAGAAGGCTATAAAACTTTTATGGTCACACCTGACAAAGATTTTGCACAGCTGGTAAGTGAGAATATCTTCATGTATCGCCCTGTTTTTGGAGGGGGTTATGAAACCTGGGGTATTGAAGAAATTAAAGAAAAATTTGAAATTGAAGACCCGCTACAAGTCATTGATTTTTTAGGGATGAAAGGCGATGCTTCTGATAATATTCCAGGACTTCCTGGTGTGGGAGATAAAACAGCCAAAAAACTACTTGCTCAATATGGGAGCATGGAAAATTTATTGGCAAATACGCACGAGCTGAAAGGGAAAATGAAAGAAAAAATCGAAGCCAATGCCGAGCTGGGACTCCTTTCTAAAAAACTAGCCACTATTCTGTTGGATGTTCCCGTTGAATTTGATGCCAAAAGTTTTGAACTCAGTGCCCCAGATACCGAAAAGGTAAGTGCCATTTTTCAAGAGTTGGAATTCAGACGTTTGATTGACAATTTCAATAAAACATTTGCTGTAAAACCCCCTGAGAATGAGGCTTTAGAACCAAAGGCTTCCACACCCAAACCCGCTGCAAATCCAACACCTGAAGCAGGTGCAGGGCAATTTTCATTGTTTGGTGGAGAGGATCCTTCAGCCGCTGTTGCTACACAAAACTACGGAAGGGAAACCGCAACTTCTGTCCCCCACTTTTACCAAAGTGTTTCAGGAGATTTAGGGTTAAAACTTTTTATAAAACAACTCATGAGCCAGACGTCAGTTTGTTTTGATAACGAAACAACAGGACTCAATCCGCTGACCGCAGAACTCGTTGGAATTGCATTTTCATGGGAAGCACATAAAGGGTTTTATATTCCATTTCCAGAATCATTTGAGGAAGCACAACAATTGATTGACTTGTTTCGACCGTTTTTTGAGGCCACTCACATCGAAAAAATTGGGCAAAATTTAAAATACGATTTAAAAGTATTGCACAAATATAATATGGAGGTCAAAGGGCCTTTGTTTGACACCATGATTGCACATTATTTGATCAATGCCGATATGCGTCATAATATGGAGGTGCTCGCTGAAACTTACTTGAATTATACGCCTATTTCCATTACAGATCTTATTGGAAAAAAAGGGAAGAATCAGCTTTCGATGCGCGATGTGCCCCTTGAAAAACTGACTGAATATGCTGTTGAAGACGCTGATATTACCTATCAACTCGCCAGCCATTTCAAAAAAGAATTGACCGATGCAGATACCCTGAGATTATTTAATGATATCGAAATTCCTTTGGTAAAAGTATTGGCAGCAATGGAATTGGAAGGCATCAAATTGGATGTCGCATTTTTAGAGTCGCTTTCAGAGGATTTAAATGCTGATATTGCGGCTCTAGAATCAAAAATATATGAAGCTGCAGGAGAAGATTTTAATATCGCATCGCCAAAACAATTGGGCGTTATTCTATTTGAGAAATTAAAACTGGTTGAGAAACCAAAAAAAACCAAAACAGGTCAATACAGTACCGCAGAAGATGTGTTGTCCTATTTGGCAAAAGACCACGAGATTATTCAAAATGTATTGGATTATAGAGGACTTGCCAAACTAAAAAGTACCTATGTCGATGCACTGCCCGAACAAGTCTTAGAACGTACCGGTCATATTCATACTGAGTACATGCAAACGGTGGCTGCCACTGGACGATTGAGCAGTAACAACCCCAATCTTCAGAACATTCCCATCCGAACCGAACGCGGTCGTCAAGTCCGAAAGGCTTTTGTTCCAAGAAGTGAGGATTACATTCTTTTAGCAGCGGATTATTCTCAAATTGAATTGCGAGTTATTGCAGCGATGAGCGAAGAGGAAACCATGATTGAAGCCTTTAAAAACGGAGAGGATATTCATGCCTCTACCGCCGCAAAAGTGTTTAATGTGCCTTTGGAAGAGGTCACTAGAGAACAGCGTGGCAATGCCAAAACGGTGAACTTCGGGATTATTTATGGCGTGTCGGCTTTTGGACTGAGCAACCAAACCGATTTGAGCAGAACCGAGGCCAAAGAATTGATTGAAACCTATTATGAAACCTATCCAAAACTTCGTAAATACATAAGTTCACAAGTCGATTTTGCAAGAGATCATGGGTATGTGACCACGGTTTCAAACCGACGTCGCTACCTCAAAGATATCAACTCTCGAAATGCGATTGTAAGAGGTGCTGCCGAACGAAATGCTGTGAATGCCCCCATCCAAGGCAGTGCGGCAGATATTATTAAAATTGCAATGATAAACATCTACAATAAACTGGCAGAAGGCGGATTTAAAACCAAAATGCTCCTTCAGGTGCATGATGAACTGGTTTTTGATGTTTACAAACCAGAGCTGGAAACCATGAAAACCTTAATCAAAGAAGCAATGGAAAACGCCTATACCTTAAGCGTTCCCTTAGATGTGGAAATGGATATGGGTGTGAATTGGCTAGAAGCCCATTAAGTTTACAGCTCTAAAGCTTTTTTAACATCTTCATTCATCAAGAATTCTTGTGGATTTTCCAAGGCTTCTTTCACCGCAACTAGGAATCCAACCGATTCTCTTCCGTCAATAATTCTGTGGTCATAAGATAAGGCGACATACATAATCGGACGAATTTCTACCTTCCCATCAATGGCTACAGGACGTTCTACAATGTTGTGCATTCCAAGAATGGCGCTTTGTGGTGGGTTGATAATCGGTGTTGAAAGCATGCTTCCAAAAACCCCTCCATTAGAAATGGTAAAGGTTCCCCCAGTCATTTCATCGACGGTGATTTGACCCTCACGGGCACGAATGGCAAGGCGTTTGACCTCTGCTTCTACCCCACGGAACGATAAATTTTCTGCATTTCTAATAACTGGCACCATGAGTCCTTTTGGTCCTGAAACGGCAATGCTGATATCACAAAAATCGTAGGATATCATTTCTTTTCCATCGATCATAGAATTCACAGATGGGAATAATTTTAAGGCACGTACAACAGCGAGGGTAAAGAAACTCATAAACCCGAGTCCTACATCGTGTTTTTCTTTAAAGGTTTCTTTGTATTCTTTTCTCAATTCGAAAATTGGAGCCATGTCCACTTCGTTAAAAGTGGTTAACATAGCTGTTTCGTTTTTGGCAGTTACCAAACGTTCCGCTACTTTTCGACGCAACATAGAGAGTTTTGAGCGTGACACACCACGTCCTTCTACATTTACTTGTTGTCCCATGGATGGCACGGCTTTGACAGCATCCTCTTTTGTAATCCGTCCATCTTTTCCAGTGCCTACAATTGCAGTGGCATCGATCCCTTTTTCAGACAGTATTTTTTTAGCAGCAGGACTTGCAGATCCTGTGGCATAAGTGGTATTTGTAGCGGCTTCAACTTTTGGAGTAGCCACAACTTCTGGAGTAGATACAGGCGCTTTTGGTGCGTCGCCACCTTCTGGTTTTGCGGCACTTGTATCAATCAAGCAAACCACAGCACCAACCTCCACAGCATCGCCTACCTCTGCTTTAAAGGTTACAGTTCCACTGGCTTCTGCTGGCAACTCTAGAGTTGCTTTATCGCTATCAACCTCCGCAATCGCTTGATCTTTTTCTACATAGTCACCTTCTTGAACTAACCATTCTGCAATTTCAACTTCTGTGATGGATTCGCCTGGTGAGGGCACTTTCATTTCTAAAATCATTGTGTGTTTATTTTAGTTTTTTTCTTTGGTTATCTTTTGTCTTATCAAAAACAAAATCTATGACTTCTTTATGGCGTCTTTTGGAGCGTGTTGCACTTCCTGCCGCTGGAGCACTGTAACTTCGTCTTGAAGCCACACGCCAATTTTTTGCATCTTCGATATGCATTAAGATGTGTGCATAAGCGCCCATATTTCTGGGTTCTTCTTGTGCCCAAACAATCTCATCTGCATGCTTATATTTTGAGAGTACTGCGTCAATTTCATCTTCTGGAAGTGGAAATAATTGTTCGATCCGAACCAATGCGACATCGGTTCTTCCCAAGGCTTCTTGTGCTTCCAATAAATCATAATAGAATTTACCGGTAACAAATACGAGTGTTTTAATGGTTTCCGCTTGAGCCGATGCATCATCAATGAGCATTTGAAAGCTTCCATTTGCAAATTCTTCTACCGAAGACACTACTTTTGGGTGACGCAATAAACTTTTTGGAGTGAATACGATTAATGGTTTTCTGAAATCTGCTTTTAATTGACGTCTCAATAAATGGTACATATTGGCAGGAGTTGTGCAATCGACAATAAACATATTGTCTTTTCCACAAAGTTGTAGGTAGCGTTCCATTCGCCCTGAGGAATGTTCAGCACCTTGCCCTTCATATCCATGTGGTAATAGCATCACAATACCGTTTGGTGTTTTCCATTTATCTTCTCCACATGAAACGTATTGGTCAATCATAATTTGAGCGCCATTACTGAAATCTCCAAATTGTGCTTCCCAAATTGTAAGTGTATTTGGACTTGCCATGGCATAGCCATAATCAAACCCCACAACTCCGTATTCAGATAATAATGAGTTGTAAATATTAAACTGTCCTTGGTTTGGACTTATATTTTTGAGAAGAATGACTTCTTCTTCACTGTCTTCAACTTTTACTACGGCATGACGATGCGAGAACGTTCCACGTTCGACATCTTGTCCAGAGATACGGACATTAAATCCTTCTTCTAATAGAGAGCCATACGCCAAATGTTCCGCCATGGACCAATCGAGTTTATCCTTTTCAAACATTTGTTTTCGAGCTTCAATTAAGCGCGAAATTTTTCGAATAAACTTTTTATCTTCAGGCAACGATGATATCTTTTTGGCAATTGATACTAATTTCTCTTTTGGATACGTAGTGTCTATTGTATCTCGCATTTTATTTGCTTTGGCTCTTGGGAAATTTTCCCAAGCCTGTTGCATAAACGGCGTAATGACGGTCTTATCTTCTTTTCTTGAGGTTACTAATTCCGTTTCTAAAGACGCTTTATAGTCTTGTTCTAACTTTGAAACGTAGTTAGAATCAATAATGCCTTCTTCAATTAATTTTTGTGCATAGATATTGCGTGGATTGTCATGACTGGCAATGGCTTTATACAGTTTTGGTTGTGTAAAACGTGGTTCATCGCCTTCATTATGACCATATTTTCGATAGCCTAATAAGTCAATAAATACATCACGCTTAAACTGCATTCTAAAATCTAATGCAAATAAAATGGAGTGAACTACAGCTTCGGCATCATCGGCATTGACATGTAATACTGGCGATAGCGTCACTTTTGCAACATCGGTACAATAGGTAGAGGATCGAGCATCGAGATAATTTGTGGTAAATCCAATTTGATTGTTGACCACAATATGGATGGTACCGTTGGTTTTATAGCCGTCGAGCTGTGCCATTTGTACAACCTCATAAACAAGTCCTTGCCCTGCGATGGCAGCGTCGCCATGTACCACAATTGGCAATACTTTACTCGTATCTTCGGGGGTTAATTTATCTTGTTTGGCTCTTGTAATACCTTCAACAACAGCCCCTACTGTTTCAAGATGTGAAGGATTTGGTGCAATGCTCAAATTAATGCGATTGCCATTATCCGTCAAGCGATCACTAGTCCATCCGAGGTGGTATTTTACATCGCCATCAAAAACTTCTTCTTCGTAATCTTTTCCGTCAAATTCACTAAAAATATCACTGGCTGATTTTCCAAAGATATTGGTCAGTGTACTCAAACGCCCACGGTGTGCCATCCCCATTACAAATTCCTTGACCCCATAAGCAGCCGCTTTTTCAATAAGGGCATCAATGGCAGGAATTAGAGATTCATTTCCTTCCAATGAAAATCGTTTTTGACCCACATACTTTGTGTGCAAAAAGGTTTCAAACGAAACCGCTTCGTTTAATTTTTTGAGGATATGTTTTTTTTCATCAGCAGAAAAACTTCCGTGATTATCGTTGTTATTAAGTTTATCTTGAATCCATTGACGTTCATTTGGTCTTCGGATATACATGTATTCTATCCCTATCGCATCGCAATAAATAGCTTCCAGGTGCTGTTGAATCACGCGTAAACTTTGAGGGCCAATGCCAATGATATCACCTGCATTAAAAACGGTGTCTAAATCCGCTGATGAGAGTCCAAAATTATGGAGTTCTAAAGAGGGTGTATATTTTCTTCGATCTCTAACAGGGTTTGTTTTAGTAAACAAATGCCCACGGGTACGGTAATCGTCAATAAGTTTTACAACTTGAAATTCTTTTTGGACGTGCTCTGGAATTTGAGTCTTAACGCCTTCTACAATATCATCAGAAACCTCAAAACTTTCAGTTCCAAAGTCATAGCCTTGAAAAAAGGCTTTCCAACTTGGCTCAACACTGTCTGGATCTTGTTGATACTGTTCGTATAAATCCGCAAAATAGGCGGTATGCGCGGCGTTTAAAAAGGAATACTTATCCATGAATTGATCATTCTATTTTTTCTTCAGAAAAATATAGTTCAAAAATACGACTTTTCAGGAATATGAAATATCAAAATGATATAAATATGAAGATATTTCAAAGAAATGTAGATTCTTCAAAAAAGTTGGTTTTTTTAAACTGTATAAAACTTAAAATATATTTACAAAATTAAAAAGGTAAATACTTGTCTTAACTTAAACATCTCGAGTCATAAGCTGTGTCCCGAAACTCTCTAGGATCTGTTTCTTTGGTTCTGAAATATTTATCGTTTTCAGAATCTCAAAAGCTTTTGTGGTATAAAATGAAATTGCCTTTTGAGTCGCTTCTGCAGATCCTGAAGCTGAGAAAATCTGTTTTGTAACTTGTATCTTTTCACTTGAATTATTAGTCTCTGAGCTAAATAATTGCTTCAAATGTAGTTTATCCTTTTCAGACGAAAACTCTAAAGCTTTTAAATATAAATAGGTTTTTTTATTCTCAATAATATCGCCTCCTACTTGTTTTCCAAATGTTTCTGGATTTCCAAAAGCATCTAAATAATCGTCTTGTAGTTGAAACGCAATCCCTAGGTTTTTTCCGAATTCATAACAACGCTCCTGATCTTCTGTAGAGGCATTAGCAATGATTGCTCCCATTTTCATAGCAGCTCCAACCAATACCGCTGTTTTGTATTCAATCATTTTAAGGTACTCCGAAATTGAGACGGTATCACGAGTTTCAAAATCAATGTCGTACTGTTGACCTTCACAAACTTCTAAAGCGGTTTTACTAAACAGTTTTGCAAGTTTTTGAAAAATGTCTGGGGGATAATTTTCAAACAGTTGATACGCCATAATTAGCATGGCATCTCCTGATAAAATTCCAGTATTCAAATCCCATTTTTCATGTACGGTTTGATGGCCTCGGCGCAAAGGTGCAGCGTCCATAATGTCATCATGAATGAGCGAAAAATTATGAAATACCTCAACGGCTAAAGCAGCGTCAAGCGCAGTCTTGATTTCACCATCAAAACAATCCGCAGTCATGAGTGTCAATACAGGGCGTAAACGCTTTCCACCCAAATTCAAAATATACTGAATAGGTTCGTAGAGGTTCTTAGGCTCTCGTATTGTTTTGTAAGCTTCTAAATACGCTAAAAATTGTTTTTGGTACGTTTCAATGGATTTCATTACACAAAAATAAGTGAATTCCTAAAACTATGTGACAATGTGAAACTAATAAATGTTAAATCTTTGCAAAACTTTGGAAACTTTAATTGTTTTTTGAGTTTCCTGTTGTAAATTCGCGCCGTGTTATGAGAGAAAATATTATATCAAAATCTGAAGAATTATTTTTATCGCTAGGGTTCAAGAGTGTTACAATGGATGACATTGCGAATGCTATTGGTATTTCTAAAAAAACCATTTACGCTCATTTTTCAAACAAAACAGAGCTTGTAGAAGTGGTTACTTTTTCTGTTCTTGATCATATATCAGAAGGCATTGACAGAATTAATGCCGCCTCTATTAATCCAATTGAAGAGCTGTATGACATCAAACTATTTGTGATGAATTACTTAAAAAACGAAAGAGTTTCTCCTCAACACCAGCTCAAAAAATATTACCCCAAAATTTATGACCGCTTAAAAATAAAACAATTTGAAAAAATGCACTCTTCTGTTGAAAACAGTCTAAAAATGGGAGTGAATACAGGATTGTTTAGACACGATATCGATATTGACTTTATTTCAAGAATGTATTTTAATGGAATGACTGGGATCCGAGATATTAGCATTTTCCCAGAAACGCTTTTTGATAAAAACTATCTTTTTGAAAGTTACCTCGAATATCATTTACGTGCCATTGTTACAACAACTGGATTAAATCTACTTAACAACTATATAAAATCAAACCTAACTCCAAATGCTTCCTAAACTCACATTTTTTTTATTAATAACGACTTCGTTGTTTTCTCAGCAAGAGGTTTCACAATTCTCATTAAAAGAGGCCGTTGATTTTGCACTACAAAATAATTCTATGAGCAAGAACGCCGCTCGTGATGTAGAAATCGCCAAACTCCAAAAATGGGAGACAACAGCAACTGGATTGCCACAAATTAAAGCGGCAATTACTTATAACAACTGGTTAAAACAACAAATTTCATTGATCCCAGCAGAGTTTTTTGGGGGGAGTCCAGGTCAGTTTTCCGAAATTGCTTTTGGAACTAAACAAACAATGAACGGAACTGTAACTGTTTCACAAAAACTGTTTGACGGATCCTATTTAGTGGGCCTCCAGGCAGCCAAAGTATATCTTGAGATCTCAGAAAATGCCAAAGAAAAAACAGCTATTGAGCTTCGTAAAATGGTTGCCTATGCCTACGGAAATGCGTTGCTTTCTGAAGAAAACTTAAACATTGTAAACTCAAATATTAGGTTGTTAGAAAAGAATTTGAGCGATCTTATAAAGGTATATGAAAATGGGTTCATTGAACAGGAAAGCATCCAACAATTACAACTGACCTTGGCCAGTTTAAAAAGCAATCAAAACTATATCAAACGCCTAAACAAAATTGCATATCAAATGTTTAATAATACTATTGGTCTTGATTTGGACACTCCTGTTGAGCTGACAGATAACCTTGGTCAATTGATTGCGATGTATGCCTCGCTAAAGCCCTTAGAATCTATTCTTGAAGTAGAAAATGTAGTGGATTACAAAATTGCCTTCAATGATTTAAAAAGCAAGGAACTGCTCCTTAAATTAGAAAAAAGTAAAGCATTGCCTACCTTAGATGTATTTCTGAATGGCAGCTATTCTGGGAATAATAATCAATTCAATTTTTTAGATAAATCTCAAAATTGGTTTGGTGCATCTCTGTTTGGTGTTTCAATGAAAGTTCCTCTTTTTAGTTCTTTTGGACGCAGTGCGTCTACTAAAAAGGCGCGCCTTAATTTAGAAAAATCGAAATCACTTTTAAAAGATACTTCAGAAAAAATTAAGCTAGAAATTTCTCGTGCAAAAAGTGAGTATGAGTTTGCGGTTGAAGATCTTGAAATCAAAAAAGAGGCCCTTGAACTTTCAGAAAACATAGCCAAAAAGAATGAAATAAAATTCTTTGAAGGACTGGTTACGAGTTTTGATTTATCTCAGGCACAACGCCAATTATATACTGCACAAGAAGACTATTTATCATCTATGTTAAATATCCTTGTTAAGAGAGTAAATTTAGAAGCACTTATTACCCCAACCCTTAAAAATTAAATAATGAAACAACTCCATAATTTTACACTGATGAAACATCTATTTTCACTACTTATTTTATCACTTGTGCTCTCCTGCGGCACTTCGGATAAAGAATCACAATCCTTGACCGACTTAAAAACCAAAAAGGCAGCTCTTAAAGAACAAATGGACCGTATGGGAACAGAGCTGAAAGAAATTGAAATAGCGATTTCAGAGTTAGATACACTGAAAAAACTTATGAGCGTAACCTCTATCAAGGCAGAAGTCAAAGATTTTAATCACTATGTAGAAATACAGGGAACTGTGAAAGCCGATCAAACCATTGATCTTCATGCAGAAATGGGCGGTACTGTAACGGCTATTTTGGTTAAAGAAGGGCAAAAAGTTTCAAAAGGGCAGCTCCTAGCAACCTTGGATAGTGATGTTATAGATAATTCTGTTTTACAATTAGACACACAACTCGCCCTAGCAACAACTACCTTTGAACGTCAAGCCAGACTATGGGAACAGAATATTGGAAGTGAAATTCAATATCTACAAGCAAAAGCCCAAAAAGAAGGTCTAGAAAATAGTGTGAAAAGCTTGAAAGCACAAGCACGAAAAATGAAAATAATCGCTCCATTTTCAGGGATCATTGATCAGATTTATGCCAAAACTGGAGAACTCACTTCGCCACAAAAACCTTTCCTAAAACTTGTAAACCTGAATAAGGTTTATGTAGAAAGCGAGGTCACTGAAACGTATTTAAATTCCATAAAAAAAGACACCAAAGTTCTGCTAAATTTTAGATCTATTGGAACCTCTGTTGAAGCCTCAGTCTCTCAAGTTGGGAATTTTATCAATCCAAGCAATCGAAGTTTTAAAATGCGTATCGATCTTAAAAACCCTAATAATGAGTTAAAAGCAAATTTACTTGCAGACATTAAAATAAATGACTTTAAGGCGAATGGGACTGTTATCCCAACGCGGCTTGTACAAAGAGATCGCGATAACAAAACCTTTGTTTATACTATTGAACCTAAAGAAAATAATCACAAGGTTATTAAAACGTATGTAACAGAAGTTATGAATTACGACAACCAATCTTACATATCTGACGGGCTTGTTCCGAATTCGATTTTGGTAGATAAAGGCGCACGTCTTGTAAATAATAATGAAGAAGTAACTCTTGTACACTAGGAAACTATGAGCGCAAAAAAAATAAAAGAATTTAAACTTTCTTCTTGGGCAATCTCAAATCGCATGACCGTTTCAGTGATTACATTTATCATTGTATTGAGTGGATTACTTTCATACACAGGAATGGCGCGTGAAAATTTTCCAGAAATTATTATCCCACAAATTTATGTTGCAACTCCTTATCCTGGAAATTCGGCACTGGATGTAGAAAAGCTAATTACCAAGCGGTTAGAAAAAGAAATAAACTCAATTACTGGAGTTGACAAAATTACGTCTAATTCCATTCAAGGCTACTCTAGTATTGTGGTGGAATTTAGTTTTGATTTTACGCCTACTGAAGCACTTCAAAAAGTAAAAGACAAAGTTGATGTAGCAATGGCTGATCCAGACTTTCCCAAGGACTTGCCTTCTGAACCGAGTGTTTCGGAAATGAATTTTAGCGAGCGAATTCCAATTATGAATATTAACTTGTCTGGCGAATTTTCGATGGATCAACTTAAAGAATATGCGGAATATTTAGAAGATAAAATTGAAGAGCTTTCGGAAATTTCGAGTGTTGACATCCGAGGAGTTCAAGAAAAGGAACTTGAAATTGCGGTAGATTTGTATAAAATGGAAGCTTCAAAAATTAGCTTCAACGATATTGAAAATGCAGTTGCATTTGAAAACATGAGTATTTCTGGGGGAGATATTCTGGAGAATGGTATTAGAAGAACCGTCCGTGTTTTAGGCGAATTTAAGGATCCCTTAGCGGTTAAAGATATTATTGTCAAACAAGAAAAAGGTAACATCGTTTACCTAAGAGATATTGCGGATGTAGATTTCAAAGAACAAGAAAAAGAGAGTTTTGCTCGTGAGTATCTACAGCCTGTGGTCATGTTAGATGTTAAAAAAAGAGGCGGGCAAAACCTTCTTGAGGCTTCAACAAAAATTGATGCGATTTTGGAGGATGCCGCTGCAAATGTGTTTCCTAACAATTTAATTATCTCCAAAACAAACGACCAGTCTAATGACACTCGAACAATGGTTTCAGATCTTGAAAACAGTATTATATTAGGGGTTATTTTAGTCGTTGCAGTACTCTACTTCTTTTTAGGCTTTAGAAATGCATTGTTTGTTGGAATTGCCATTCCATTATCGATGTTTTTATCGTTTTCTATTCTGAGTTTTATGGGGGTTACCCTTAACACAATGGTATTATTCTCTTTAGTTATTGCACTTGGAATGTTGGTTGATAACGGCATTGTTGTAGTCGAAAACGTGTATCGATTGATGGACGAAGGCTACCCAAGAATTAAAGCTGCTAAACTAGGTGTGGGAGAAGTCGCAATGCCAATCATTGCCTCGACCGCCACAACATTAGCCGCATTTTTACCCTTGATTTTATGGGAAGGTATAATGGGAGAATTCATGAAATGGCTTCCAATCACTCTGATTATTGTATTGAGTTCCTCTTTGTTTGTTGCCCTAATCATCAATCCGATGTTGATTTCTGTGTATATGAAAGTAGTGCCCAAAAAAGAATCTAAAGTCACTTTTATTTCAAAATTAGAAACCCTCTACGAACGGTTTTTAAGTTACGCACTTAAAGGAAAAAAACCGGGAGGTATTATCGTTGGAACATTTGGGTTGTTAATTCTTGCAGGGTTTTTAATGTACACATTTCCTCCAAAAATATTATTCTTTCCAAATACCGATGCCAAACAAGTCTTTGTCTTTATTGAATATCCGATTGGAACAGATATTGAAGAAACAAATCTTATTTCAATGGAAATTGAAAAAGATATAGAAAACTATCTGAAAAAATATGAAGTTAATGGCGAAAACTTTCTTATTACTTCTGTTATTGGACAAGTTGGCGAAGGTACTTCCGATCCTTCTAGAGGTCAAGAAGGTGGTAAATCGCCCAATAAAGCACGAATCACTATTGATTTTGTGAAGTATCAGGATCGACAAGGCATCAATACCGAAACGGTTCTTAAAGACATTAGAAACTTACTGCAAGGCTACCCTGGAGTGAGTATTGTGGTGGACAAACCAGCGGATGGACCCCCAACAGGCGCTCCTATAAATATAGAAGTAAAAGGCGATGATTATGTTTTAATTTTAGAAACGGCCAATCGCCTAAAATCATTTATCAACAGCTCTAATATTGGAGGTATTGAAGAATTAAAATTAGATATCGATCAAGGAAAACCAGAATTATTAGTTTCTGTAGATCGCCAAAAAGCAAGACGATTGGGGATTTCAACAGGGCAAATTGGAGCGAACTTACGTACGGCATTGTATGGTAAAGAAATCTCGACCTATAAAAACGCAGAGGATGATTACCCTATTAACCTCCGACTGAAAGACGAGATGCGTTATAATAAATCTGCATTATTAGATCAAAAAATTACGTTTAGAAATCAAAGTGATGGACAAATAAAACAAGTCCCTATTTCGGCAGTAGCAACAACAGAAAACCAATCGTCCTTTAGTGCTATTAAACGTATCGATTTGGAACGAGTGGTCACGATTTTTTCCAACGTATTAAATGATTATAACCCAACAGAAGTCAACGATAAAATCAGAGGCATTGCCGAGAAATTTGAGATTCCAAAAAACATAACGGTTAGCTTTACAGGAGAACAAGAAAAGCAAGCGGAAGAAATGGCCTTTCTTAGTCGTGCGCTTTTAATTGCGGTTCTTTTGATTTTCTTAATCTTGGTGGCACAATTTAATTCCGCCACAACCCCTATTATTATTTCGATCTCTGTGTTTCTAAGTTTGATTGGAGTTCTCTTTGGACTTCTTATTTTTAGAATGGATTTTGTGGTGCTTATGACTATGATTGGAATCATTTCACTCGCTGGAATTGTTGTTAATAATGCAATTGTTTTAATCGATTATATCAATCTAACCATGATTCGAAAACGGCGGGAATTAGGATTGGAACAAACGGACAAACTCACCTCCACCCAACTTGTTGAATGTGTGGTAGAAGCTGGTAGAACGCGTTTAAGACCTGTCATACTAACTGCCATCACAACTATTTTAGGGTTACTTCCGTTAGCTTTGGGAATTAATATTAATTTCAGAACTCTTATAACCCAACTTAATCCAAATTTTTATATTGGTGGAGAAAACGTTGCTTTTTGGGGACCAATGGGCTGGGCGATTATCTTTGGGCTGTCATTTGCTACATTTTTAACCTTGGTGGTAGTGCCTATATTATTTTATTTGATTAATAAATTGAAAACAAAAAAGGATAAAGTCATTTCCTAAGCCCATCAGTTTTAATTTTTAAATGTTAAATTTGCACAACTAATTTAGTCTTATGTACAGAAGTCATCATTGTGGTCAGTTAAGAACCTCGAATATTAACGAAGAAGTGACTCTTTCGGGTTGGGTTCAAAAATCTCGCGATAAAGGATTTGTAATCTGGGTAGATTTAAGAGATCGCTACGGAATTACACAACTTATTTTTGATGCGGATCGTACCTCAGAAGCGATGATGACCATGGCAAAAAGTTTAGGACGTGAGTTTGTCATTCAAGTAACAGGAACAGTTATTGAACGAAGCTCAAAAAACCCTAATTTAGAAACTGGTGAAATTGAGATTTTAGTCTCAAAACTAACCGTTTTAAATGAGGCGGTTGTACCGCCTTTTACTATAGAAGATCAAACCGATGGTGGTGAAGAACTTCGTATGAAATACCGTTATTTAGACATTCGAAGAAATCCAGTTAAAAATAATTTAATTTTTAGACATAAGGTCACTCAAGAAGTCCGTTCATATTTGTCTTCTCAAGAATTTATAGAAGTTGAAACGCCCTACTTAATTAAATCAACACCCGAAGGGGCTCGTGATTTTGTAGTTCCAAGTCGAATGAATGAAGGTCAATTTTATGCACTTCCACAATCGCCACAAACGTTCAAACAACTGTTGATGGTTGGTGGAATGGATAAATATTTTCAAATTGTAAAATGTTTTAGGGATGAAGATTTAAGAGCCGATAGACAACCTGAATTTACTCAGATTGATTGTGAAATGACGTTTGTAGAACAAGAAGATATTTTAAATGTTTTTGAAGGTTTAACCCGCCATTTGATCAAGTCTATTCATGGAAAAGAAATTACCTCATTTCCACGAATGACTTATGACGAGGCGATGGAAACCTATGGAAACGATAAGCCTGACATCCGTTTTGGAATGCAATTTGGCGAACTCAATGCAGTCACTCAACATAAAGATTTTGGTGTTTTTAACAATGCTGAATTAGTGGTTGGAATTGCCGTTCCGGGTGGAAACCGTTTTACACGTAAAGAAATTGATGGCATCATCAACTGGTTAAAACGCCCACAAATAGGTGCCTTAGGAATGGTTTATTCGCGATGTAATGACGATGGCACTTTTAAATCCTCTGTTGACAAATTTTATGACCAGGATGATTTGAGAAAATGGTCTGAAATTACAGGAGCACAATCAGGAGATTTAGTTTGTGTGCTTTCTGGTCCTACTGATAAAGTGAGAGCCCAATTAAGTGCACTCCGAATGGAGCTTGCCGAACGCCTAGGGCTTCGAAATCCTATGGAATTTGCACCGCTATGGGTCACAGATTTTCCATTACTTGAATGGGATGAAGAAAGCGAGCGATACCATGCAATGCACCATCCTTTTACCGCTCCAAAGCCAGATCAAATTAAATTATTAGACACCGATCCAGGGGCTGTAAAAGCAAATGCCTATGACTTGGTTTTAAATGGAAATGAAATTGGAGGAGGCTCTATTCGTATTCATGACAAAGCCACACAAGCATTGATGTTTGACCATCTTGGATTCACACCAGAAGAAGCTAAAGAGCAATTTGGATTTTTAATGAATGCCTTTGAATATGGCGCACCGCCACACGGAGGTTTGGCCTTTGGTTTGGACCGTTTGGTAGCAATTTTAGGAGGTCAAGAAACCATCCGTGATTTTATCGCCTTTCCAAAAAATAATTCAGGTCGGGATGTGATGATCGATGCACCGTCTGCTATTGATGAAACACAACTAAAAGAGTTGCATTTAAAAGTTGAACTGAAATAATACTACATTCATAAAATGAAATACTTGATTTGGTTCTTATTTATTATAACAATTACGAGTATCTTTTTAGGGTTATTAATTCCTGACAGCAGTACAATTGACTTCGTAGAAAAAGAAATAGAAAACGATATTTCAAACAAATTAATTGGATTTGGAGTCATCGGCTTATGTGTGTTTGTTTTTCCATTGTTTTCTTATTACCGTTGGAAAGACAAAAAAATAGCCGATTATATGCTCACTCAAGAGAATCTGGAAAAAATGCGAGAGTTTAATGACTCTAAAGAGTCCAAATAATTAATTCAAATTTCGTTTTTCCACAAAAAAACGTTTCATCAAATCTGAAGCTTCCTTCGCTAAAACACCTCCCCTTAAAATGGTTCTTGGGTGTAGTTTAGTGCCCATCACACCACAGCCTCGTTTAGCGTCTTTTGCTCCATATACAACAGTCGAAATCTGACTCCAATACAAAGCGCCTGCACACATCTGACAGGGTTCAAGAGTGACGTAAAGGGTGCATTTATTTAAATATTTACCGCCTAAAAAATTAGCGGCGGCCGTAATAGCTTGCATTTCTGCATGTGCAGTCACATCATTCAAAAGTTCTGTAAGATTATGAGCCCGCGCAATGACTCTGTTGTCAACCACAATCACTGCCCCGACTGGAATTTCTCCCTTCTCAAAAGCGACTTCAGCTTCTTGAAGCGCCTTTTTCATAAAATAATCATCATCAAAAATAGCATCCATAAGTCAAAAATACGATTTCAATCTTGTACTTTTGCTATGTGTTAAAAAATTTACTGAAACATATTAATTCTGTATCCGATTTACGGCAGCTATCCCCTAGTGAGTTACCACAACTCGCCAAAGAGTTAAGGCAGTTTATTATCGAAATTGTTGCCACTAAAGAAGGTCATTTAGGAGCAAGTCTCGGAGTGGTTGAACTTACCATTGCGTTGCACTATGTTTTTAACACTCCTGATGATTTATTAATTTGGGATGTAGGTCACCAAGCTTATGGACACAAAATTTTAACGGGACGTAAAGCAGAATTTCACACCAATAGACAACATAAAGGCATTAGTGGATTTCCAAAACGTGACGAAAGTGTTTTTGATGCATTTGGAACAGGACATTCATCGACCTCTATTTCGGCTGCCTTGGGAATGGCAATTGCTTCTCAATTAAAGGGTGAAAATAGGCAGCACATTGCCGTGATTGGCGATGCATCTATTGCGAGTGGGATGGCATTTGAAGGACTTAATCATGCTGGGGTAACAACTGCCAATTTGTTGGTAATTTTAAATGATAATGCCATTGGAATTGATCCAAGTGTAGGGGCTTTAAAACAGTATTTAACCAATGTGAAAAAGGGTACTCAAAAACAAGATAACATATTTGAATCGCTTAATTTTGACTATTCTGGTCCTATTGACGGACATGACATGGAGGCGATTATTACAGAATTAGAGCGTCTGAAAACAATTGAGGGTCCGAAATTTTTACATATAATAACGACCAAAGGAAAGGGTTTAAAACAAGCCGAAACCGATCAAGTAAAATACCATGCGCCCGGGAAATTTGATGCAACTACAGGAGATTTAATTTCTAAAAATAATAAAAACCTTCCGCCAAAATACCAAGATGTATTTGGATTAACCCTAGTTGAGTTGGCTAAGAAAAACCAGTCGATTGTTGGTATCACCCCTGCCATGCCTACAGGGAGTTCGCTAAAATATATGATGGAGGTTCTTCCCGATCGGGCATTTGACGTGGGGATTGCAGAGCAGCATGCTGTAACGATGGCAGCGGGGATGGCAACCCAAGGCTTAATTCCTTTTTGTAACATCTATTCAACCTTTTTGCAACGGGCGTATGATCAGATCATACATGATGTTGCACTTCAGAGTTTGCCTGTTATATTCTGTATTGATCGAGCTGGACTGGTGGGTGAGGATGGTGCCACACATCATGGTGTGTTTGATTTAGCATATCTACGCTGTATTCCAAACCTCATCATTGTTGCACCAAGAAATGAAAAAGAATTACGAAACATCATGTATTCAGCACAAAAAGGCTTAGCACAACCTATTGCAATTCGATATCCTAGAGGAAGAGGGCTTACACCTAATTGGAAATCAGATTTTGAAGCGATTGAAATTGGAACCGGGGTTCAATTAGAACAAGGCGAGAATCTTGCTATTTTAAGTGTCGGAGCAATTTCTAATACCGTTTCTAACGCTATTAATGGTCTCAATTGTGCACATTATGATATGCGTTTTATTAAACCATTAGATGAACCTTTGTTACACTCTATTTTCAAGGCCTACTCTAAAATTATAACCATTGAAGATGGTGTAATACGAGGTGGTTTTGGGAGTGCTGTTTTAGAATTTGCAGCAATGCATCACTACAAAAATGATGTGATTGTGAAAGGGATTCCTGATACATTTATTGATCAGGGATCGGTTGACACCCTCTTTGAATCTCTGGAGCTTGACATAGATAGTCTGCAAAAAAGCATCAAGGCTAACTTATAAAACAAAAAAATAGGGAAGCAATGCTTCCCTATTATTAGGAAATTTCTGTTCGCTATTATTATTTAATAATAATTCGTTTGGTTGTCTCAAAACTAGCACCTTTCAACTTGATTAGGTACATTCCAGAGTTTACTTTTAAATCAAATTCTTTTCTTAAGCCTTGTTCTATATCAACCGTAGTATCGTAAACTTTCTTTCCTGTAATCGAATACAACTGTACTTGTGTAGAACCTAAGGATTTAGTAGATGTTAGTGTGAATTGTCCCTCAGAAACTGTTGGGAATACTTTGATTGCATTGGCAAAAATCTCTTCTTCATTCACACTAAACGAGTTTGCTGTAAACATGCCAGAAAAAACACCTCTTCCATAGGTGGCAGCAAAAACCATATTATCGTTTCTAACATCTAAATCCATCACTTTAACATTCCTCATGCCATTAAAAGAAGACGACCACCTAGGAGATGCAGATGAAAAATTATTCGTGTACCAAACTCCTAATTCTGTTCCTATAATGACTTCTTCTGAATTTAATGGGTTTTGTAAAATAGATTTCACAGGCATGTCGGGTAGGCTCCCTTCTTTTGATACCCATGAAGTTCCACCGTTGTTTGTGTACCATATACTTTCAACACCATAATTATGAATGGTTACAAATATCTCATTTTCAGAGGCTCCTACTTCAATGTCAGAAATACTCCCAACAATAATGTTTTCCAATTCTATTTCAGTCCAAGTAGGGTTGTTTGTATTGGCATTGGTAATTTTAAAAACATCCCCTAGTACCGTTCCAACAAACAAGGTAGATGAAGTGGTTGTATGTGGTGAAACAGTAAAAGCTGTTGGTCTGTTGTCAAAGCTCTCGTCCGCTAAAATGTTTTTAGAAAGTGTCACCGAAGATTTAATTCCAGAATACCTTCTAATTGCATTCCCATTTGCTGTGGATGAATAGTTGGTATATAAAATATCAAGATTTGAATCTAAAGCACAAGGGTTTATAAATGCTCCATTACTTGCACTTTCACTATTAATGGTCACATTATCTCCATCAAAACTATAAAGATTGATTCCACTATTATATACATAGTTTCTAATAAAATAGCGATCGACTCCGTCTTGGTCAAAGAATGTATATGCCCCATCTCCTCCATACGGCTCTGATGTACTGTCAGGGCCTGTTGTTGAGACGTTTTCAAATAATTGAGTGCCATTGTCTTGTAGACCGCCGGCAAAAACATCGCCTGAAGGGAACGCGGTCGTAGGTCCTACACCCACTGTGTAAAACTGTCCCGTAATAAAACCGTTGTTTCTTTCAGAGATGGTCACGCCACCATCAGCTGAATAAAACACCCCTCCATCATTTGAGAATAGCATCTTATTCGCATCGTTATTTGCAAATGTTGCGGCATGCTGATCGGCGTGCATATATTGTCTATTAAATCCGCCATACCAATGAGTTAATTGATCCCAAGCACCCCCTTCGTCCGAGGATTTAAAAGCGTCTATTCCACCTGCAAATATGACATCATCATTGGTTGGGCTCACTTCAAGCATTAGGTCATAAAACGCCTGTCCCCTTGTAAAATCTCCAGCACTGATCCCTGGATCTAAATCATTGGGTGGTATAATGTTTCTAACTAAAAATGTAGGAACAAAACCTGATGTTGTTCGTTGCATTATCACCCCTGTTGAAGTTTCTGCTAAAACGTACAGTTTATTTGCATTGGTACTAGAAATCGCTATTTGGGTTCGGTCACTGTCTGGAACATTATATATTTGGGCAAAATTAATCCCATCTGTTGATGAGAAAATAACACCTCCACCTTCTCCATATACAGCACTATCTATTGTAGAGACCCATATTTTATTGTCAGAACCAATTTCTATATCATTAGGACAATGCTTTCTGTTATTTGCTGTTAAAGGTAGGATTACTTCAGACCAATTAGCACCACCATCAACAGTCTTATATAAACCATATTCAGGTCCTCCTAAATAGGTAGTCGCATTCGCAGCTCCGTAAAATGAGTCGCCAGCAGCAACGTAGAGTTCAGAAACTCCTGAGTTATTTCTGATTTTCATATCGTTGATATGTTGGACTCCTGGAACTAAATTACCTGTAAAGGTTCCAGTGGCTGGGTTTAAAGACCCATTCACAGTTCCTGAATTTAAAGCAGTTTCTAAAATATCTCCATCTGTCTTTGAGATCATGACTGATGGAATTGTAATTGAAGCGTCGGTTCCGCCCATTGGAACGGGAGCTCCATCTACATTATTCATCATAATCACTCCAATAGCTCCTGAATCTTGAGCGTTTTTGACTTTAGAAACAAACGTACAATCTCCTCTTCGTATGACCGCAATTTTTCCAGTTGCATTAGCGCCAAAAGCGTTACAAGCCTGAGTTGCGACTCCGTTGGGGTCGTTTGCTAAAATGAAATCTGCGGTAATCGTCGCACTAATTGTTGGTCCAAATGCTGTCGTTGGAAATGACTGGTAATTTCCTGCAATTCCAGAGGGTGAATTGACTGTAATATCTGATGCAGATTGAAAACTTGTAGCGCCAGAAATACCTCCAAATATTTTAGACCAAGTCTCCCCTGAATCAGTAGATTTCCACACACCATCTCCATTTACATCACCTCCTACATAAGATTCACCTGTCCCAATATAAAATGTACTAGAATTATTTGGGTCTGAAATAATGGTCGAAATGTTTAGATTTTCGGGGATATTAACAAGAGTCCAAATTGAATTTGGATTGGAAATGTTCGTGTTTTTCCAAAGGCCTCCACTCACGCCTCCAGCAAAAACTGTTTCATTTGTGGAGTCGTTAGGGTCAAACATAATGGCTCTAGTTCTACCGCCAACATTATCTGGACCTCTTGAAATCCAATTATTGTTAGTGGCATCTCCAGGAACTCTTGCAGACTCCTCTGTCTTAAGTTGCTCGCGAATTACCTCTAGATTTTCGGGAGTTGGACGGCCCTTCTCAGGATCCATTGTAAGTTCCCACTCTTCTTCAAAATAGGCATTAGGCGGTAAACTGTTTGCTTTTCGTTGTGATTTAGTAAGCCCTTTGGTGTTTTTAAAAGGACTGTTGTCTAGAAACGCTTTGTGGGTTTCCCTTGCTGTTTCTTTACAAGTGGGTTTGTTGATGTAGAATAAAAGGCATCCAAAAGAAATTACGAATGCTAAACTGATGATAAGGGTATTTTGCTTTTTCATAAGATTTAGGTTTTCATACTTAAAAAACAAAATTGGTCAATCGCAAAATACAAAAAAAAATAAACCTAAAACCCCAGTCCTTTAATTTTTTTATAGGTCAAAACCGCTTTTGTGTCCGAAAACAAAGACACGAAATAACAAACATTTAGCATCCTTGTATAAAGACTGTTGTTATGAACATCAATTTCATCTGGAATGAGTTTTAATAATAGGCTGTCATAACTTGTAGGTGTATTCTCATAATTATTATTAACGGCTAAAATAAATCGATCCAAAAGCTGATTTAAAATTTCAAAGCCTGAGATTTCTTTATCAATAACTTCGTCGGAATTGTATATTTTTTCTACACTGAGTTTTATGATGTCATTTATTTGTGCTTGATATTTGCTTTTATCAAGTATGGAAACATGAAATTCTCCTTCAAGTATTTTGTTTTCATGCGTCATAAATATATGAATCGCATCCTCAATTAGGGTGCTTATTGCCAATGCTCTCAAATAACTGACGCGTTCTTTTGTAGAGTTAAGTGCACTGTATTTTTCGGTATTGATGGTGTCTCTTACCAAATTAATGAGGTATTCCAATGCATACGCTTCTTCAATTAATCCAAGGTTGATTCCATCTTCAAAATCAATTATTGTGTAACAGATGTCATCCGCTGCTTCTACTAAAAATGCCAATGGGTGTCTGGAAAACTGAGCGTTATGATCGCTGAGTGTCTTTAAGCCCAACTCTGATGCGACATCTAAAAAATGAGGTTTTTCTGTTTGAAAAAAACCATACTTCTTTGAAGCAATATGAGTGTTTGGTTTTACAGGAAGTGATTCTTTTGGGTATTTAGTAAAAGCGCCTAAAGTGGCATAGCTCAGTCTGATCCCCCCTTTTGCTCCTTGTTTGTCTTGTGTTAAGACTTTGAAGCCATTCGCGTTCCCTTCAAAATCACATAAATCTTGATATTCTTTTGGGTTGAGTTGGTCTTTAAATTTTTGACCTGGTCCATTTTTAAAATAGTGTCCAATTGCTTTTTCACCCGAATGGCCAAACGGTGGATTTCCAATGTCATGTGCCAATGCCGCTGCTGCAACGATGGCTCCAAAATCATTTGCTTTATACCCATGTACTTCTTTGAGGTAAGGGTGCTTTTCTAAAATTTTTACGCCTGCTTTTCTCCCTAAAGAACGTGCCACTACACTTACTTCTAGACTGTGTGTGAGTCGTGTATGCACAAAGTCCGTTGATGAAAGTGGCACCACTTGAGTTTTATCTTGAAGACTTCTAAATTCGGGCGAAAAAATAATGCGGTCGTAGTCCACATCAAATCCTAAACGGGTTTCATCCTGCTCATTTCTAAGTCGTTTATTTGTGTCGCCGTGGCGTTTTAACGATAATAATTGTTCCCAATTCATGTTCTCTGATATTAACCTGCAAGGTAACAATTTCAATGTTAATTAAATGTTTCTAAAATTCAGAATTTGGAGGCTTGAGCTAACATTTTATTAATGGTTATGTAAACGTGATGTAACCTCATTAAGCGCTTTAAGCTTTTAATTTGCGGTAAATTAATAACCAAAACAATAATTTAAATTAAAATGAAAAAATCAATCTTAGCTTTATTTGCGTTAGCAACTTTAGGTTTAACAAGCTGTTCATCAGATGATGACAATAATGGTGGAAGCACACCAACTCCAAATGCAAACGTAGTTTCTGTAACAGGTTCTATTGAAGGACAACAAACGTGGACTAGTGACAACATTTACCAATTGAATCAAAAAGTAGTTGTACAAGATGGTGCTACACTTACTATTGAGCCTGGAACAATAATCAAAGGAAGTTCTGGAACTGGATCATTGGCATCTGCGTTAGTTATTGCTCGCGGTGGAAAATTAATGGCAGAAGGAACAGCTTCTCAGCCAATTATTATGACATCGGCTTCAGATGATATCACTGTTGGTCAAACAATGGGATCAAATCTTGATCAAAACGACAGAGGTCTTTGGGGAGGTTTAATTGTATTAGGAAACGCACCTTGTTCTTTTTCTAACGACGTTGAAGCTATCCAAATTGAAGGTATCCCTGCTGAAGACGAATGGGGTCTTTATGGTGGAACGGATGCTACTGACAATTCAGGAGTTATGAAATATATTTCTATACGTCATGGTGGAGCTTTAATTGGTGAAGGAAATGAAATCAATGGCTTAACGCTTGGTGGTGTAGGAACAGGAACTGAAATAGATAATATAGAAGTTGTTGCTAATGTTGATGATGGTATCGAATTTTTTGGAGGTACTGTAAACGCTACAAACTTATTGGTTTGGGCTCAAGGAGACGATGCTGTAGATATCGATCAGGCTTACTCTGGAACAATTGACAATGTTGTTGTCCACTTAGGAGAAGCTTCAGATCACGCTTTTGAAATTGATGGACCAGAAGGTTCTGCAGCTGGATCATTTACACTTCAAAATGCTTCTATTTTTGGAAATGACGTAACTAGTAACGGAGAATATGCTGATTACAGAAAAGCAGCTACAGGCGTTACAAAGAATATATTTGCTGCTAACTTTCCAGCAGGAAAAGATGTTGAGTTAGATAATAATGCTGTCGCTCAAAAATTCATATCTAATGATTTAAGATTCGAGAACTGGGAAGTTAAAGGTGCAGATAATACAATTTTTGTTGAAAAAGTTGGATGTGCAGAAAATTGCGATGATGAAGATGATAGTAATGACGTTGATGAAGTTCAAATTATCGATCCATCATTCACTTCACAAGCTGCTAGTTGGACAACTACTGTAAGTGGTCAAACTAATGCTGGTGCAGATACAAGTGCATTTGGCTGGACATACTCAAACGAAAAAGCTGGTTTAGGATACTAGATCTAGTCTCAAAAAATTTGAATTAGTTTTTAAACAATCGTTCGCATATATTTGCGGGCGATTGTTTTTATAATTTACAACAACTCCTATGAAATACTATTTTAGACTGTTAATTTGTTTTTGCGCCGTAAGTTTTACAACACTGAGCGTCAATTCTCAAACTGGTAAAATTACTGGAACCGTCATGGACGGTGAATTCAATGAACCTATGGCCTTTGCTAACGTTCTCATTAAAAATACAACAAAAGGAACTACTTCAGATTTTGATGGTAAATATATCATCGATGTTGAGCCAGGAAATTATACCGTTGTATTTTCATACATCGGCTACCAGACTATTGAAATTTCTGATGTGGCTGTTGAGGCCGACAAAGAAATTACCATAGATATTACACTTAATACTAATTCGCTTGAAACAGTTGTGATCACTACTACTGTAAGAAAAAATACAGAATCTGCAGTACTAGATCTACAAAAAAATTCCATCACACTTCTTGATGGCTTATCTGCTCAAGGTATAAAAAGTAGTGGAGCGAGTAATATCGCCAGTGCAGTTAAAAATGTTCCAGGTGTATCGATTCAAGGTGGAAAATATGTATATGTTAGAGGTCTTGGAGATCGGTATACAAAATCCATATTAAATGGCGTGGACATCCCAGGATTAGATCCAGACAGAAATACCGTTCAAATGGATATATTCCCTACGAATATATTGGAAAATATTATAGTCGTTAAATCTGCCGCAGCAGAATATCCTGCAGATTTTACTGGAGGCGTAATTGATATTGTAACAAAAGATTTCCCTACGAAAGCCACTTATTCAATTTCACTTGGAGCAAGTTACAATCCAAACATGCACTTTAAGGATAACTATTTAAGTTATACTGGTAGCAAAACTGATTTCTTAGGATTTGACAATGGAATGCGCGATTTACCTGTTGGGCGAAATCAATCCATTCCTGGAACTTTCAGTAATTCTTCGGTTTTAACAGATATGACAAACTCGTTCAACAAAGAGCTTACTGCAAAACAAAATAATAGTAGCGCTAATTTTGACTTTGGTTTTACAGCTGGTAACCAATATGATGTAGGCGATAATAAGCTTGGTTATCAATTTTCGCTTTCTTACAAAAATAACACCGAATTTTATGATAATCGTGTTGATGGAACATTCACTAAGGATGAGAACAATTCATCCATTTATACGCTATTAGGAACTAGAAGATCCAACGGAATTGAGGGAAAAAATAATGTTCTATTAAGCACATTAGCAGGCCTTGTTTTTAAACAAGAAAGCGCAAAATACAAGTTGAACATACTTCACATTCAAAATGGTGAAAGTACTGCGGGAATTTACAATCAAGATATTGCTCAAGCTGGTGGAGGAAGTGGTTTTGAACCCATCAAAAAAGATGCTTTACTTTATACACAGCGGTCAATCACAAATATACTATTAGGTGGACAGCATTCATTTTCTGAAAGTGCTTGGAAATTAAATTGGAAATTATCTCCCACACTTTCGAGAGTCTATGACAAGGACCACAGAATTACTCCTCTTCAAGAAAGCGATAATGGAGATTACGCTATAAGCCCAAGTGCTGCAAGTTACCCTATTAGAATTTGGAGAAATTTAGAAGAACTGAATCTTGTTGGGAAATTAGATGTCGTAAGAAAGTATAGCATTAAAGAGCGTCCATCAAAACTTAAATTTGGTTTAAGTCAAACTTTCAAACAACGTGATTTTTCAATTGACGACTATACTTTTACACGACAGGGAGGTCTTCAAGTAGAAGATGGAAATGCTGATAATTTATTATCTGATGGCAACATTTGGACTCCTCAAAACGACGTGGGTACTCATTTAGTTTTTGGGGATTTATTTGAAAAATCCAATGCCTTTAATGCCATACAAAATATCAGTGCTGCTTATGTTTCAAATGAATTTGAGGTTACCGAAAAATTGAAAGCTGTCGTTGGTTTACGAACAGAACTGTTCACGGCAATATATACAGGTCAAAACCAGGCTGGTTCTGAAGTATTTAAAGACGATAAAATTATTGATAAATTAGATCTTTTCCCGTCGGCAAATCTAATTTATGGCCTCAACGAGAATACAAATCTTAGAGTGTCCTACTCAAGAACAACAGCGAGACCTTCGTTTAAAGAGGCTTCAAAGAGTCAAATTTTTGATCCCATTACAAACCGTCTCTTTATAGGAAATATTGACTTAGACCCTTCGTATATCAATAATTTTGATGTAAGAGCTGAATTTTTTGGAGATAACAGTGAAATGATCGCATTCAGCGCATTTATCAAAAAATTTAATGATCCAATAGAACTTACTTTTTACGAGTCGGCACCTGATCAATTGACCCCGCGAAATTTGGGAGATGCATCTGTTCTTGGGGTTGAGTTTGAATTTAGAAAGTCATTAGGTTTTATTTCCAATGGCTTAGAAAAACTAAAAATCAATATTAATGCTTCCTATATAGAGTCTAATCTCACGATGTTTGAAGATGAATACACCCGTCGTGTCAGTGCTGCAAGAGATGGAGAGTCCATTGACAAAACAAGAGATTTACAAGGTCAATCACCCTACCTTATCAATGCTGGTTTAAACTATAATGATACTGAAATAGGTCTACAAACTGGATTATTCTTTAATGTTCAAGGAAAAACATTAGAAGTAGTTGGAACAGGAATTGTCCCTGACGTTTACACTATGCCATTCAACAGTCTGAATTTCACATTAAATAAAAAAATTGGTGCAGAAAAAAAATCAACAATAGATATTAAAATATCAAATATTTTGGATAATAAACGAAAGAGTGTCTATGAGTCATTTAATACTGCGGATCAAGTTTTTTCACAGTTGAACCCAGGGACAGAATTCTCAATCGGTTATAGTTACAATTTTTAATCAAAAAAAATAAGTCATAAAAAAAGCACCCTTAAGGGTGCTTTTTTTATTCTATGTATTGGGTTCGTTAGTTCATATTTACTGCAAGTTCCGATTTACGGTTCCATTCACTAACATTCATAATCTTTGAATTTACAAAATCGACCTCTTTTAAAGAATTTTCAGTCCAGAAAAACCATTTCCCTGTTTTGATTCCATTGCTATAATTCCCCTGAGATAATTTATTGCCTTCAAAATCATAATTGGTCCATAGACCTTCTAAAACTCCATCTTTATTGAAAGTTCCCTCTTGTTGAACAGAACCATTGTCATAAAAATAAGTCGCAAAAGTAAGTATTCCTTTTGTTTCTAATTTCGGTTGATTTAAATTTTGAGCTGCTACGGTTGTTCCAATAAAAACAAACGCGATGAATATATATTTTTTCATATCAATTTTATTTATAGTGTAAATCTACGAAAAAATTTACATTAAAAAAACAATTAGTTTACATTAATTTAACATTGGATGGGTTTATACCTGTTAACTAAGTTGGAAATACTACAATTTTAATGCATGAAACAATTCCTAAAAATAAAAAAAAGAGCTTTTCAGCATAGTTGTTTAGGCTGGAATAATAAATTCTTGAAGCTTAACAATAAAAGAATAAGAAAAATCGATAAAGTCTAGGGCTTTAAAAACATATAACAGGTGATACTCAAAACCTGGTTAAAAATTTTAGCATAATTAAAAAAAAGTATGTAGAATTCAGGTTAATATTCATTATAAAACCATAACATTAACTTAACTTTACAAAAAAAAAGTCTTTAGAAATTAGCGGATTAACACAAACTAAAAAATGGATAATATTTATTTATATATGATTATTGCTTTAGCCTTCTTGGCGGTCGCTGACTTAGTTGTTGGGATTAGCAATGATGCTGTAAATTTTTTAAATTCTGCAATTGGCTCAAAGGCAATTTCCTTTAAAACCATAATGATTGTGGCTAGTGTTGGTGTTGCTATTGGGGCGATTTTTTCGAGTGGTATGATGGAAGTTGCCCGCAAGGGAATTTTCAATCCTGGTGAGTTTATGTTCAATGAAATCATGATTATTTTCATGGCGGTCATGATTACCGATATTTTACTTTTAGATATTTTTAATTCCTTAGGGCTGCCGACCTCAACAACCGTATCTATTGTATTTGAGCTCTTGGGAGCAGCGGTTGCGATGGCTTTAATTAAAATTGCTGCAAATGGCGATAGTTTTGGAGAACTTATTAACTACATTAATACTTCGAAAGCCTCTCAAATTATATTTGGTATACTCCTTTCGGTAGTGATTGCCTTTTCTATTGGAGCGATTGTACAATGGGTTACAAGACTATTACTCTCTTACGACTTTCAGAAGAAACCAAATTGGGTTGGGGCGTTATTTAGTGGAATTGCGCTCACTGCAATCACCTATTTCATATTTATGAAAGGGCTTAAAGGAACGTCCTATGCAAAGCAATCCTTTGATATTATTGGGGGTGGAACGGTGAAAGAATTTTTGGAAAACCAAGTATTTTATATTGTTGTAATTAGCTCTATACTTTGGTCATTATTGTCATACATATTGATTGTTTTTGCAAAAACAAATATCTATAAACTAATCATTATTGTGGGCACCTTTGCATTGGCATTGGCATTTGCTGGTAATGATTTGGTGAATTTTATCGGGGTGCCTGTTGCAGCATTTAATGCCTATACGGAGTGGTCATTGGCAGGGGTTTCTGCATCTGAGTTTCCAATGGATATCTTAGCTTCTAAAGTTCCCACCAACAACTTGTTGTTGCTTGGGGCTGGGATGGTGATGGTTGCAACCTTATGGTTTTCAACAAAAGCAAAAAATGTTGTCAAAACTTCTTTGGATCTTTCCAATCAAGGAGATACTAAGGAACGCTTTCAGCCTAACGCTTTATCTCGTGGTTTTGTAAGATTTGCAATGGGTGCTTCACAGTTATCAACTTTTATTTTGCCTATATCATGGCAAGAAAAAATTGAACAAAAATTTGAACAACCTGTGATACAACAAAAGAACACAAAATCAATTGATTTACCTGCGTTTGATTTGGTCAGAGCCGCAGTAAACCTAATGGTTGCGGCTGTTTTAATATCTATCGCAACCTCTTACAAGTTACCACTCTCAACAACCTACGTGACCTTTATGGTGGCGATGGGAACTTCCTTAGCGGATCGAGCTTGGGGAGCCGAAAGCGCTGTATATCGAGTGGCAGGAGTGCTCAACGTTATTGGCGGATGGTTCTTTACAGCCTTTAGTGCTTTCAGTGCCGCAGCCTTGGTTGCATACTTGCTGAATTTGAACTTAAAGATGATGTTCCCTATCCTTCTTTTTTCTGCAATTGCACTCCTTATTAGAAGTACAATCGTTCATAGAAAAAAGACAAAAGAAATTGCGTCGGATGACCGATTGAAAAAAACAGAAAGTAGATCTGTTCAAGGAGTAATTAGTGAAAGTGCTGCAAATATCGCAAATGTATTAAAGCGTGGTGAAAAAATTTATTCTGCTGCAATCAATGGCCTTGCTAAACAAGACTTAGACGCACTGAAGAAGAACAAAAAACAAATTATTAAGTTATCTGATGAAGTTGATGATTTAAGAGATAATATCTTTTATTTTATTAAAAATTTAGACGAAACGAGTGTAGGGGCTAGTAATTTTTATATTCTTATTTTGGGATATCTACAAGATATGACACAATCTTTGACTTATATTACTAAAGTAAATCATAAGCACGTTCATAATAATCATAAAAAACTGAAATTCAATCAAATTAAAGAGTTGAGTCAAATTAATGATGCAATTCAACTGTTATTTTCTGAAGCGATTGTGGTATTTAACTCCCATTCTTTTGAGAAAATAGGGGCGATTATTGAACAAAAAAATGAGATTTCTGCAATTCTTAAATCTAATATTGAAACACAGGTACGTCGTACAAGAACAGATGAATCAAGTCCAAAGAACACAACGCTTTACTTTAGCTTGTTACTAGAAACTAAAGACTTGTTGAACGCTACCACTGGACTCTTAGAAGAATACCACACAGAGTATGATAGCAGCGTTAAACCTGCTAAAATTAATGATGAAAGTGAGTAGTTTCAGTTTTATTGTACTCCACGTCATTATTGTTAAGATCGTCATCTGTGTGAACCTTCATCCTAATAAATTCATCGGTAATACTTACTGCTTGAATATCTCGGTTAAAAAATTTAATTAAACCCACTATAAAATAGTGTGAGGTAACTCCCCTACTGTCAAAATTATTCTTGGAAAGAATTTATTAATGCTATGATTACAAATAATAAAACATAAAAAGCAAAAACAATTAGAACCCACTTTAGTGAAGAATTTTTATTTAGATATGTAACAATATTATTGAACGTTCCTCTATTGTTTTCTATACCGAGCTTATTTTTAACAGTTTTAGATAAATTCAACCAAGCTAATGATAGTTTTAGTTTGTTTTTATTTTCATCATCTTCATCCCAAAAACTAACCTTATTGAGCTTGTAGTTGTTATCTGCAAATTCCTTAATTTCTCTCAAAAGTTTTGGGTTTGTAGGCAAAACAAAATTTGTAACTGCTTTGGCTTGCAATTTATAGACTTGTTGCCTTAATTCTTTTTCATAGTATTCATCCCATTCTTCAAAATTAGTAGTACCGAATATTTGACCTATTAACCCTTCCTTAGTATTACTGTTTTTATTGTCTATGCGTGCTTGGATTTCATTTCTTACCATAATTTCAATCTCATTAAGTTCTTGCTCAAAATTGTTTATTGGATGATTAATATCATTACTTTGAAATAAACTAATTTCTCTTCCACACCATTCACAATTAACATCTTGCTCATTTACAGGATTTTTACAATGATTACAATTCACGATTAGTAATTTTTAATTTATTAATTTGGGTTCTTAGTTGTTTTAATTCTTCATCTTGTTTTGCGTTTTTGTCATTACTATATTCAGAATCATAATTTTTAACCACAGCACCAATGATGATATTTAATAGAAAAAATGCGGAAAAAATTAGCCATGAAACAAAATAGATATTGACAATCCAACTTGAAACATCTGAGCTTAACAAGTCGTATCTAAGATCTGTCCAATCCTCACCAGTGGTAACTCTAAAGAGAGAAAATAGTGCTTCAGAAATATTTCCGAAGGGATCAAATGAATCATTAAATTTATTTGAGACATGGGTTTTACCTTTAAATAAAATCACGCCTACTATGGCATAGAAATACATTAAAATAATAAGCAGAGAAATGATTCGGAGTAAAGCACCAAAAGAATTTTTAATCACCCTCAATATGGCAAGAGTTTCTGGAAAAACTTTTACAAGTCTTATAATTCTTATCACCCTAACAATTCTAAATATGGTGAGTAAATCAGAGTTTACGAATAAACTTTCTGGTACTAAAGAAACGATTATTAACGTTATGTCAATAATATTCCAAATGTTTTTTAAAAAAGAAATAACACTGTTTCTAGCTAGCCACCTAATTATAATTTCAGCGATAAAGAGTATGATACACACATCTTGAGTCCACGAAATCAACTCTGTTTGATAAGATTGTTCAATTCCAATAAGGATACAATTAACAAGAATAATGAATGCTACTGCAACATTAAAGGCTTGAGAAGCTACTATTTTTTTTGAAATCACATTCATTTATTCAGTTAGTTTTTTACCACAATTTGAGCAAAACTTTGATTCTATAGAAAATTCGTTGCCACACTCACAGACTTTTGGTAAAACATATTCACATGCATTACAAATCGTTGCATTAACTCCTAAATCTGTTTCACATTTTGGACATGGGTTATAACTGTCACCACAATTTGGACAAAATTTATATCTAGGTGAAAAATCAACAGTACATTTATCGCAGGTCACTTTTTTTTCAACGGTTGAATCTGATTTTGGTTCAACAATGTTTTGTGCTGTTCCACAACTTCCACAAAACAGATCCTTCGTTTGAAGAGGAGTTTGACAGTTAGTACATGGTCTAGAAGATGAAGCTGTATTTCCAGTACTCATCTGGTTTTGAACCATCCCTCCTACTTGATTGGCCAAAGGCATTGCCATTCCAAGTCCTACAACGGTACCTAAAATACCTGAGGCTCCAGATCCATCACCCCCTTCAGAGCCACCAATATTGGTAGCTGCTGCTTCAGTTGTATCAAAAGTTCGTTCAACTTTGTATACATTTAATTGCTCAGCTCTACGTTTGAGTCTTAGTTTTTCCTCCATATCTTCAGACATGATACGGTGGTAATCTTCTACAATTTTTTTTACTCGCTCATCTTCATCTACTACAGATATCCCTTCAACACTAAAAAAACTAATCTCTAAACCATATTTAGACATAGCAAATTTTACAGCTGGCTGAATGCTATTGCTAAGCTCTTTGACCATATATTCAAGTTCTAAAGGACCTAAACCTAAGTCTTTAGATAGTTTCCAAATTGCATTTTTGGTTGATTCAGTAATAATTCCTCTAAATAATTTTTGCAATTCTAATTGATTGTAGAGGCTAGATACTCCTACAATTTCAGTTAAAAATTTTCTGGAGTCTACTATCTTTACTGAATAACTTCCTCTACAGGTAATGGGAATTGGAACTTTGAAATTTGGTTCAACAATATTAAAAGGCAACAAGCCCCACTTAGCATCCTGTGAAAGCGCCTTATTTACATAAAAAACCTCAGCAGTGAAAGGAGTGTCACCACCAAAAGCAAGGCCTATTACATCTGCTAGAAAAGGGATATTATAGCTCGTAAGTGTATGGGTTCCTGCTCCAAAAACATCTAATAACTTACCGCCTTTAAACATAAAAGCATCTTGGCTTTCATTGACCACCAATTGAGTGCCAATTCTGAGTTGATTTTCACGTTTTTGATTTCCATTTTTTGGAGACCATTTCCAAACAAGCTCATCGTTTGGACCTTCATATTTTAATACATCAATAATAGCCATACTGTTACGATTTTGGTATTGGAATTTTAATACTTCCAGATTTTGTTATTATGTGTAGCTCTTTCAAGTTATCCACACTAACTCTTGTACGAAATTTATAAACCAATTTTTGTGCATCAATTTGTTTAGATTTAGGTTGAATCGGATTTATAGAATTTATGTCATTTATAGTAACATAAGGTTCAAAATTAATAAGCTCTTTTGGTAAAGAAAAAGTGATATCATTATACACATACCCTTGATCAATAGAAATTTCTGATTTTTCTAAAGCAGAAATTAATTCGTTTGGTAAATCTGTTTTTAACTTATTGTATTCTTGGGAGCGATCTTTTGCTGTTTGAAATTTAAAGCTCTTCTCATCTATCCAAGAAACAATGTCGTCTGTGATGATAACACCTCTAAGTTTAACAATATCATCAGGAACTATTTTTTTGTTTCCTAGCCATTCATAATTTATCTTGAGTGGTTCTTTGTAGTCCTTTTCTGAGTATGGTAGAAGACTATTTAATGCATCAGGCATTTTAAAAACTTGATAATTATCTTTGTAACTGTCTGTAAAGTGGATACATAAAAACAAGCGAACGTTTTCTATAGTCCGGTTGGAATTGTTTGTCATTCTTACGCGTAAAGAATTCTTGGGATCAATTATAGATCCCTCTGAGACCTCAATATCAACAAAAGGACGCTCCACGAACATCTCAGAAAAAACAGTTGGCAAATATTTATTGCAAAAGTTTAAATCACCAGGCAAATAATCTTGAACTACTTGGTTTCCTCGTCTAAAAAAGTGACGTTTAATTTCTTCGATTGCTTTTGTGTTGTTCCCTAGATTGCTGTGTATGATAGCTTTTTGAAAATTTGGACTAAAATTACCAAAACCTTCCATAGTACTCATGTAGGTTTTAACGATGAATTCGGACTCAACTGACCTAAAAATAGATCCTCTGATTTTAAAAATATTCATTAAATCCAGAAGTGATTCACTTTGTTTTGGATATAAGATAGAGGCTTCATCAAATAATGTGAATGCATTTTCTATTTCCCCTTTTTGGTATTCTAAAATCCCTTTCAAAACAAAAGCAGGTGCAGTAGATGATGGAAACCTTTCAAAATAAGAAGCTAAAATAGTTTCTATCTCTTCAAATTGCTGGATGTTTTGTTCGTCATTAGATATGTTACTATTATTCAATGAAAGCAAGGCAAAGGCTTTTAGTAAAATAGACTCACGATCATTAGGTGATAATTCCAGCGCTGTATTTGCAAACTCAACCACTTTTGAGTAATTGGAATTATAGAGTGATATGTAGGCCTGATCTCTTTGAGCACAAAGCTTGTCCCACTGGGTCATATATTTAAGAAATATAGGACTTGAAAACTTAATATACTCCAAGTAGGTTTCCTTTACTTTTT